>Ga0210397_10000012_pt1 | contig 236434 bp, 182 predicted proteins | sample IncBWH2OmetaG_FD_160126 | JGI IMG/M metagenome (GOLD analysis project Ga0210397, IMG submission 160126) | Forest soil microbial communities from Barre Woods Harvard Forest LTER site, Petersham, Massachusetts, United States - Inc-BW-H-2-O ... | reverse complement strand
CTTACGGAATGAGGGTCATCCAGGCATGAACGTGGGAAATCCTGACCTCTTTCAGATAGTGTTTGGCATAGTCGCGGGGACGCTGGCGGTGTGGGGGATAACCCGCGCTGTTCGGTATCAGTCAAGACTCTTCCGTAGCCGAAGCTGGCCTACTGTTGCCGGTACGGTGCAAAAAGGTGAGATATTGAGTCGCGGCGCAACGACATTTCTAAAGGTTCCTTTTCGCAGTCTCCTCGGATACGCCTACCAGGCGAATGGCAGGTCCTATATGGGTCTCTTCGCTCTCATTGCCGAGGACAGAGATACGGCTGAGAAGTTGCAAAAGCAAGCGGAAGGCAGGCAAGTCACTGTCAGGTATAACCCGAAATCCCCGGAAGTATCCTTATTGGAGGATAGGGAGTTCTTAGGCAGGCGTGTTGTTCAAGACCCTATGTATCTCGACAATTCGTAGGCAAAAGGGCTTACTCGACGAAAGCACGCTCCTGGGGGCAATTCCAGTTGTCCGGTAAGCGCGTTTACCAGGACTTGAGCGGGCAGCAGGCTGCGAAGCTGCGGGCTAGGCTTGAAGCAATCGCTTCAAAGCGCTCTCTATGGCGTCAATCGCTTGCTTGGCATCGTCGATGGTCCGAAAGGTGGCTCCGTACATGGCATCTGCGTTGTTCTTGGTGACTATGAACTCACCCTCTTCGACCCATTTCAGTAGCCGCAGTGGACCAAATTCGCTCTTTTGGCAAATTGAATAACCGCGATATTCGGTGGTTGTCATTCGGATTGTCTCGACCAAAGGCCAGATTACTCCAGGGAACCCAGCTTCCTCAACTGGTCCGCCCCCCGCGGAAACCGTCCTAGTAAGAACTTCTCTGGTAAGCGCGTTTACCAGGATCTTCAGTCCATTAAAAGGTGGCCGTCCGAGGGTCAGCCTTTACGGTTTACGCATTTTCTTCTGTTGGGTTGAACTAGAGTTCTCTTGCTTCGGCCCGGTGCGAAAGTCGAATAGCAGCGCAACAGTTGCGCCCTTAGTGTCGCGGTGAAATTCCACATTGTCTCCGGGGGAAGCGTCCGCAGGCAGCACGAAGCGGTTCTCTTTGAAGAAATTCTCCAACACGGCCGAGTTGAAGAGCCAACTACCTCTCGGGAGCTTGCGTCGCAATCTCGTCTCTAACTTCGCGTCCACACCCCAGAATTGGACGTCGTTAACGAAATACTGTCTTCCTTCATCCACAAGGATAGCAACGTCGATAGTTCTCTTCGCATCGTCAATCTTGAAGTCCGGTTCCGTCGTCACGTCGATGAATCCAAATTTGCAGTAAATCTTCGTGAGGCGACTCAATCCATTGCGAACTTCGCCGACATTCAGGATTTCGTTGGTTTGAAGGCGAAACTCGCTGCGCAACGCCTGTGGCTTAAGCGAGAGCTCCTTCTCCGAATCCGCTGGCCCTACAGTAAGCGCCCCGAGCCGATACTGCAGTCCCGATTCTGAAGAAATCCTCGGAACGGCTGTAACGTCCCGGCTCACTGGTTCCAAGCACCGCTCCCAAGGCTTAGAAACCTGTGCCAAGGTGGACGTTCCGCAACAGACGAGCACCATGAAACTTGTCAGCATCCTGTGTGACAACATCTCCGCACTATAGCCCCGCGTTTTGTTGCGGTTCAAGGCATAAAACCTCAAGATTCAGTCATCTTCGCGCGGCCAACTCCTGGTAAGTCGCCTTACCGGACAACTGGATTTTGGGAGATGTCCGGTTTACGAGGCACCACGTCAGCGGCAGTGCAGTTCGAGTTACAATGAGCTGCCCCAAAACTGAACTGCCGAGGACTCGATGGGACTGTTGGCTAGGGAATATGTCAAGCGGGATGGACGAGGAAAGAGCCGGAAGGTTCAGGAAATTACCACTTTTGACCATCCGGGAATATTTGACACGCCATACGACCCGGCAAAGCACCGTCACTTCATCCTTCGCGAACTTCGATATCGTACAGGACCAGCTCCGGCCTTCCTAGGTTGGAACAAGAAGAAATCCGAAAGACTTAGTAAATACGAGCGCCATGTTCCCGTACAGTGGAAAGCAGCAATTCTTCGCGATGCTCCTCTCTTGAAGGGATTCTTTGCGGAACAGCCGAAATGGCGCGAGAAGATGCTGAATTGGTGCGAAGCTAACATTGCAGCCGACTCGTCCACGAAAAAGTAGAATTATCGAAATATGTTTGGTCAGTGCCTGGTTAGTCGCCTTACTGGAGATGTGAAGTAATACTTCACTTGGACGGTAAGTGCGTTAACCAGGCACTATCTCGTCTAACGCTTTTGCACTTAGCGTTCGACGTTTAGATTCGTCGAATTGAACCTCTCGAACTGGAATCTTGCCCACGCAGGCTAGCTCTTGGTCGAGGAAGCCCCACGGAGAGTCGACGGGTGGCGGTCGGAACGAGGAGGGAAGCCGATATACAGAATACTCAGCCTCGTAGTCGTCCAGTTCCTCGTCAAACGCACTCTGAAGGAAGACCCACCTCCCCCGGACACAAAGGAGAATCATCCGGGGAACGTCGTAGAAATCTCCGTACTGAAACGGCGTCATTTGCATTCGCGCCGTACTATACCCCACTTCTCCGGTAACGGCGTTTACCAGGAGCTACCGAGAATTTTCTCGGTTCTCCGTGTCGATTCTGCACCTTCTCGTTCGACGTATGGGTAGAGCAACAATTAAGCTCTGAACTTGAGCGTCAGCCCAACTCAACCCGAAAGGACAAACACAATGAGATTCATGGTCATCGTCAAAGTCACGGAAGACACTGAAAACGAAGGCGCACTCCCTGATCCCCAGCTCATGGCCGACTTGAACAAATTCAACGACGAGCTCTTAGAAGCCGGAGTCTTGATAGGCTACGACGGTCTTCACCCCTCGTCCAAAGGCGCCCGCGTCCACTTCACCGGCAAGAACTGCACCGTCATTGACGGCCCTTTCGCCGAAAGCAAGGAACTCATTGCCAGCTTCTGGTTCTGGCAGGTCAAGTCTCTCGAAGAGGCCATCGAGTGGGTCAAGCGCTGCCCCAACGAAGGCGAGGCCGACATAGAGATCCGCCAGGTCTTCGAGCCCGAAGACTTCGCATCTGCTTTCAGCGACGAAGAAATTCAGAAGGAAAAACAGTTCCGCGCTCGAATGGCAGCGAACGCAGCCAAGAAATAGTCCCAGTTGCACTGTCCAAACTGGTGTGATCTGCACCTGATTAGTCGGCTTACCGGACATTGAGAATCGCCTGATCGGCAAGTCCAGTCCTAGAACTTCACTTTTCCGATTAGTGCGTTTACCAGGATGTGACGCGAGTAAATTGCTGCGCTGGCTGCTGGCTGGAACGCCGCTTCGATTCACCGAGCCTTACGCCAAACCGGTTTCGCTCCCGAGTATACTAACCAGCAGCCTAAGACAATTATGGCGACCATGGCGACGTACATCCCTACCTGTTCACCTTCATTCGAGGCTTTCAGCAGATTAGGTGCCGGAGCGATGTGGCTTTTGACCTCAATGATGACGAGCAATGACCCCACAACAACCCTCCACCAGATGGGTTTTTCAGCCTGGGGTTGCATTCGCTTCTCCTTGCGCCAATCATAGCTTACTTCTCCGGTTAGAGCCGTAATCGGAAACTTGAAGTCCTGGTACGGGACTTGTCCGGTTTGGCGACTAACCAGGAGTTGACCCGCAAAGGACCACAGCAAATAGCCCTTTCGGACTTCTTATTCTGGCCTTTGATTGGCGAAGAGGGTGATGATTCTCTCTTTTCTAGGTTTGCGCTGACGCTTGCGGGGAACTGAGCCTGACCCTGGACCATTCGGACCACAACACGGCATCACATGGATGACGCGACCACCTCGGTGGCAGGGGCACTTGCAATCTTTGCTCAATATCATTTGCGGAGCACCTTGGGCCAATGATACCACCTCGCCGATAACGCCTAGAGCCGCTCAATGTCCGGTAAGCCGACTTATCGTCCACTACGAGAACGAACCAGAACCACTGGTCACCAAATGTCCACGGTACCTTTTTCGAGTCAGAAGCTACTCACAACAACCAGAAGCCAAAAAAAGTACATCGACAATATGAGCAACGCATCAATCCCCACGTTGCCGAAACTAGTTCGCCCCGCTATCGCTTCTGCCGTTTCTGCAATGAGCCAGAGCGTAGCAACGCCCGCAATGATTCTAAAGAATGTAAATACACCGTGCGCGACAGACTGCGGAATCTGGTGCAGCGGCCATATGATCAGTATCGAGAGCCAACTAAGGATGACTACGGCGCGCATAACTACACATATCTGGCGTACGAGTCGGGCTTCAGAGCTGTCCTTCGTTTTCATGCTTGTCACATCGGCAGACCAAGTGGAACGTCTGAGGCTGGCGTCGGTCGTATGACGTCGCTCGGGGTTGCTCGTCATTGTTTTTGAGCGCTCTATCCCTTCAAAGACATCTCTGGTGTGCTGAGACAATCCGTCCCATTGCCGAATGGGTAGCGTTCTAACAAGTAAGGCAACCGTGTTATTGCTGAGGGGCCAGCTGCCGCACGCCCTTAGGTTGCCAGGCGGGAGTCCCATCTTCCCATTGGTTGTCCGTGATTTGCTCGACATGGGTTCCGTCGTACCGCATCACGAACAGTTCGCCGTAGGGTTGCGGCGCATCCGTGTAAACCCCTTCATCCTTGAAACCCATTCTGGAACTGGCGAATGCGATCGACTCTCCATCCGGTGACCAAGCCATGTGAGCTTCGTTGCCGTGCGTGAACGTAAGGCGCTTCAGGCCTGTCCCGTCGGGCTTGATGGTGTGAATCTCGTAGGCGTCATCGACTAACCGCGCGAACATGATCAGGTCGCCGCGTGGCGACCACAACGGGAAGTTGTCATATGCGTCAGTCAGGGCTGTGACACCTTTTGTTTCGAGGTCCATGATGCGCAGACCATACCCATCCTTCTCAAATACGCGATAAACGAATCGATGGCCATCCGGGGAGAACGACGGGAACGCGCTGTTCCCCGAGTCTGCGGTCAGTTCCCGAAAGCCTGTCCCATCAGGGTTGATTATCGCGATTTGCGCTCCGCCCTCTACGCGATCGCCGAGCTTGAGAAACAATTCATGGAAGCTTTGGAAGAAGGCTCCGAACGCCCCGATGGCAAAGATGATCTTGTCGCCTTGTGGTGACCACTGTCCGGCAAGCACATTTCTGTTCTTGTCCTGATATATGGCTGCGGACTGTCCCGTTGCGACCGTTGTGACCAGGAGACTCGCACCAAACGGATTGCCCGAGGGGCGGCTGTTTGTGACGAACCGGTCGCCTGAAGGACTAAACGCGGGTATATATGTGTCTGTCAGGCTCAATTCGTAATTCGGATTGACCGTGAAGGTTTTCGTAAGCGCGGGCATCGTCACCGTGAGGCGCTTATGAAAGACCACGCGCTTGCCATCGGGCGACCACGATGCAGTTCGGATGTCGCCGCGAGGCCCGCGCTTGCCACTCATGTAGTAGATGCCATCGCCCGGATCCGCCTTATCCTTTCTCACATAGCCGATCTCATTTCCGGAAAGCGGAGAGGGATTGATTTTCACTCCCGGGCCGGCGGGTAGATCAGTGGACACTCCGGTGTCGATGTCGATTGAAAGCAATCTCGTGTCATTGCCGGGCGCGATTTTTGACAGACGAGTCCCGAGCGTCTGCTCCGCCGTCATGCAGTAAGCTACGACGTGCCGGCTATCCGGCATCCATTTAGGGCTCCCGCAGAAGCCGCCGCTTTCGGCAACTTTCTTAAGCCCTGAGCGGTCGGGGTGAATGATGTAGATATCTGCCAACTGAAGGCGCTCCCAGCGCCCGTGAGCAAACGGCGCATTGTGATCGCGGCTGGAAGAGAATGCGATCCACTTGCCATCGGGAGACCACGAAGGCCGGAAGTCGCCGCCCTTTTCTGAAGTCAGAGCCTCCACGTGTCGCGTCGCGAGATCCATCGTCCAAAGCCTCGCCGTTCCGCCGCCGCGCGTACTAACGAAAACCAGTTGTTTGCCATCGGGAGAGAACGCCGCCTGATCATCGTAGGCTGGATCAGTAGTCAGTCGTTCGAGGCCAGTGCCATCCGGTCTAACGCGAAAAAGATCCGCCGATCCAGCGCGATCTGAAGTAAAGACGATGGATGATCCATCCGGAGCCCATACCGGATCGTAATCGGAATCCTTCGAATCGAGCAGCGGACGTTCGTCGCTGCCGTCGGATGCAGCGATAAATAGTCCAACCTGGCCGGGGTTCCCAAACGAGCGGGACACGGCAATGTTCCGTGGCGTGGGTGTTTGGGCAGCGAGAGCTGCAAACAAGGCACCCGTAATCAGAAGGGAGCGCATTGGCGAGGATTCTAACTGAATCCCGGGGGAATTCGACCGATTCGTTTCCGTGTCCTGATCGGATGACGGGCAAACCGGAAGTAATCCTCAAGTCCTGGTAAATGCGGTAATCGGAGAAGTGAAATCGGCCCCGATCCCATTGTCCGGTTAGGCGACTTACCAGGCGCTAGAGGCTTCTGAGTGATATTTCTAGCCTAGTTAATTCAAACTGTGATATCAACGCACGAGCAGAAGAAATATGGGGACGCTTCATGACTGGTTTCGGGTCCTCGCTGAGGGCGCGCTGTGGAGTGCTTTCACGGCTTGGATGACTTCCGGGCCGCTGACATTGGTGAAACCCCCGCGACCTTATTTGAGAATGAGAATTTTGCTTTGTATCCTCAGCGGTATAGGTTTTGGTCTTGTTGATACTTTCGGCGGACGAGCATTCCATGCTCCCCTTCTTCTTCTCGTCATTGGAATTACCGCCAGCATGCTTGTACTAGATCGGCTTATGCGCCGCATAGTACGCAGCATGCCTCAAGTGCAGTCCTACAGCTCCGAGTCTCCACTCTTTGGCCAAATAGACAAGAAAACGTAGAGGCGTGCCGCTTTAGCCAGTACGCGGAGGTCAGTAGACCCGACACCAGCTAAGAATGCGTTGAATCTCCAACGCCTGGTTAACGCGGAAACCGGACAAATGAAGTAGTCCGGTAATCCGACCGGGACTTAGTCTACGGCTGCATGGACAAGCGCTTCAAACTAGACTTGCGTCCACCGGTTGTGGACCTTCTGATGGGCTGAAGCGGTCCACAATGCTATCGAAGAGGACGGCCTCGACGCCAAAGGTTACAAAGAGAATTGGGCCGCACACGATTATTTTCGGAAAAACATTCGGAAAGGCCCAGTCCAACCAAACAATCCCAATTAATAAAAGAAGGTGCAGTGGCATTGTCGCGAGGATTGCCTTCCATAACCAGAGCTTGCCGAGGAACTCTCTCCGCTGAACATAGAAACTGTCCCCGTAGCACATCGAGGTTAGGAAATATCCTTGGAAGATGGCAGAGGAGAAAGGATGGATGATGTAAATCACGAACAGCAGACAAAACCCGCACACGATGACCCACCAGAGGCGGTCACGCCTCTGCTCCTTGGCCAGGTCGAAGTTTTCCTCTATGCGGTATCCAAACATCGTCTCATAGCTTCAACTACCTCGCGTCTCGATGCAACTGTTGCGCGAGAAGAAACGCTCGCTTCTGGTAAAGCGTACCCTTCCCAACTTGACGTGGGACGCATTTGATTTATGGGGGGAGCCTTGGCCATGAAGCTAAGTCTCAAGTCCTGATAAACGCGCTTACCGGAAAAGTGGAAATTGGCACGCGCCGCCCAGGGGGGTGGTCCCTTTTTCGCGTCCGTATACGCATACCCGTCAAGGCGGACAAAGGGCCGTGCGCTTTAGCGGCACGTGGCTACGCGTTCGAATCACGGTTAGGAACTGGGCATTCGAATCGCGCATAACGCTATCGCCCGCGCCCGTTCTTGCTGGATAATTGATTTATCCGTGCATTGGTGGCTTAACCTAGAGGTCTAGTTCGTGGACCCTTCCCAGGCTCCCGGGTGGAGCTGGCGGCTATACGCCGCGCTGGCTTTCGCACTTTTTCTGGCTCATGCAGTGCTGCTTCTCGCGGCGCCGCACTGGTCTGCCGAGCCGCTCCTGGCAAACCTGATCCAGCTCGGGTTCGGGGCCCTAGCGGCGGCAGCGGCGTGGCATGCCTCCCATCGATCATCGGGATTCGTTAAGACATTCTGGCGGCTGCAGGCCTCGGGCTTCGTCATCTGGATGGCGGCGCAGGGGCTTGCCACCGTTTACGACAGCGTCCTGCACAAATCCCTGAACGAACCCTGGCCAAGCGACATCCTGTATTTCTTGTGGATGACGCCGGCGTTTCTCTCACTTTTTCTCAACACCCGGCAAGACCGGGAATCCAGAGACTGGCAGGAATGGCTGGACTTCATTCAGGTCGGGATTCTGGTGGCGGCATTGTATTTGTTCACGTTCGAAGTCCCCGCTCATTGGCAGCGCAAGGGCGTCCCGATCACGGAAATCGCGCTGATGGTGGAGTGGAGCCGGGACGCGCTGCTGGTGAGCACGTTCGCATTGCGCGCGATTGGAGCGCAGACGAAAGAAATACGCTCGCTGTTTGGCCGCATGGCTATTTTCTTTCTCTGTTATGCCAGCGCGGAATGTCCCTATCTGTATCACCAGGTCGTCGACCAGGTGCGGCCTGGAACGTGGTGGGATCTTCCATGGAGCTTTGCGCTGGGAGTAGGCGCGGTGCTCATTGCGACCTGCCCGTACACGGAGATCCAGAGGAATCTGGAATCTGCGCCGCTGAGGGAGCCGGACTGGCGGCGGTTGCGAATATTTCTGCGGCTTGTGCCGCTAGCGTTTCCGCTGGTGGTTCTGCTGATGGCGGCCAATATTGCCGAGGAGCAGCTCGCTCTCGCGGTTGTGGCGGTGCTGGCTTCCTTCACCTGCTCGAGCGTGCGCATTGTTTTAACTGAGCGCCAGCAGCGCCGGGCTTCGGAAGCTCTCGAAGAAAGGAACGCGCTGCTGAAGTCGATTTTTGATGGGACCGGGGATGCGCTCTTCATCAAAGACCTCGAGGGGCGTTACGTCATCGCGAATCAGACTTACGCGGATACGATGGGCACGACGGTGGAAGCAATCTCAGGAAAGTCTGCCGACCAACTGATCGACGCAGCAACCGCGAAACAACTAATGGAAAAGGATCGCGCGGTGATGGAATCAGGCCGCGGGCAATCCTTCGAATACGAACTCACGATCAAAGACCGGCCACGGACATTTCTAACCACCAAGGCACCGCATCGCGACGCCAGTGGAAGAATCATCGGCGTGATTGGCGTTGTACGAGACATCACCGAATATCGCGCCATGGAAGAGCGCCTGCGCCAATCGCAGAAAATGGAAGCCATCGGGACGCTGGCGGGCGGTGTGGCGCACGACTTCAACAATATTCTGATGGTGATCAGCGGCTATGGATCGGTGCTCGCCGATGCCCTGGCCAGCGATCCCAAGTTGCGAGGGCACATTGAGCAGATTCAGAAGGCCAGCGAGAGGGCCGCGTCGTTGACACGTCAACTGCTGGCGTTCAGCCGGAAACAGGCGATCCAGCCGGTACCGCTCAACCTGAACGAGATTGTGACCGGCATCGAGAAACTTCTCCACCGCCTGATCAGCGAGAACATCCATATTTCCACGAAGCTTACGCCGGATCTGGGCACGGTGCTGGCAGACGCGGGGCAGATTGAGCAGGTGATCCTTAATCTTGCGGTGAACGCGCGTGACGCCATGCCGCAAGGCGGGCGATTCATGCTGGAAACGAGAAACGCGGAGTTCGCGAATTCGGGCTCTGCTCCGAACCAAGTGAAGCCAGGACGGTACGTGGAATTCATCGTCACCGACACGGGAATCGGGATGGGAGTAGATGTGCAGGCGCGGGTGTTCGAGCCGTTTTTCACCACCAAGCCGGCCGGAAAAGGGACAGGGCTTGGACTTTCGACGGTGTACGGAATCGTTCAGCAGGCCAATGGACATGTGACGTTTACAAGCCAGCCAGGCGGGGGGACAACGTTTCGCATCTATTTGCCGCGGATTGATTCCGCGCAATCCGCAGCGGCACCCCCGGACGCACGGGGAGCAGCGTTGGACGGCTCAGAGACGGTTCTGCTGGTAGAAGATGATGCTTCGGTTTGCGAACTGGTTCGCGCGGTACTCACCTCCCATGGCTATACGGTGCTCTCTGCGCGGCGGCCGAACGAGGCGGAGGCCCTCTGCGAAGAGAATCGAGATCGCATCGACCTACTGCTTTCCGATGTGGTAATGCCGGAAATGAGCGGAGCGGAGCTTGCAAGAAGGCTGACGGCGCACAACTCGCGGATGAAGATTTTGTTCATGTCCGGGTATATTGATGATTCGCTAATCCGCCAGGGAATCCAGGAGAAAGAAGTCGCGTTTCTGCAAAAGCCATTTTCGCCACTGAGTTTGGCAAAGAAGGTGAGAGAAGTTCTCGGCAGCCTGCGCGTGCGGTGACGCCCGGCGCATTTTCAGGCGTTCGAACGCGGTTTTCAGGAAGCGGCAGTTGAGGAACGCGCGGGCTGGTAGTGGCCGGGAACGGCGCGCATGGAGATGGCCAGCCGATTCCACATATTGATGGTAGTAGCGAGAACGGTGAGGTCCACGATCTCCTTTTCTCCGAAATGTTTTTTCACTTCATCGTACAGATCATCGGGGACGTGGGATTCTGAAACGAGAGTCACGGCCTCGACCCAAGCCAGCGCGGCGCGTTCCTTGTCGGTGTAAAAGGGCGTTTCGCGCCAGGCGTCCAGCGCATACAACCTTTGCTCGGACTCTCCGAGAGCGCGGGCGTCTTTCGAATGCATATCGATACAGAAGGCGCAGCCGTTGATTTGCGAGGCGCGCAGCTTCAACAAGTAAAGCAACTTATGTTCGAGGCCACAGGTGGCCAGATATTTTTCCAGGTCATACATGGCTTTCAGCGCTTCGGGAGCGAATTTCAGATACTGAATTCTGGGTTGCACGGGGAATCTCCTTTCTGCGGGAAGAATACTCCAAGTCATGGTTTTCGACAGACTGAAGAGCGGCTTGCCTCGGAAGGCGAGCCCTACATTGAAAGAGCTGGCAAGTTTGGCGGCGCAACTTGGAACCCATGTGCAGGTTAAGTTGTTGCCAACAATCCGGCTAGCGACGGCTGCGATCCTTGCGGATGGCTTCGTCAATCAGGGCGTCGAGCTCGCTGCGCGTGAGCGTGACGTCATCGCCGGCGGTATCTCCCGAGTCGCAGGTAATGGGCAATTCGGCGCCGCCGCCGGGCGGTGGCGCAACGAAATAGCGAGGGCGCGCAGCCATGAGTTTGGCGACTTCGCGGCTGGAAAGCAGCATGGGTTCGCCGGCCATTTCGGCGGCCAGGGTAATTTTCGCGCTGTGCTCGATGGTCTCCATTCGAAAGAAGGCGGTGAGGAGGTCCGGCCCGCAAGTGACGGCCCCGTGATTTGCGAGCAACATGGCATCGTAGTGGGGGACAAACGGTTCGATGGCGGCGCTCAATTCCGGCGTCCCCGGGGTCGCATATTGCACCAGGGGAATCTGCCCGAGCCCCACGATGACCTCGGGAAGGAGCGCGCGATTCAACGCGCGTCCGGAGACGGCAAAGCCCGTGGCAGTGGGGGGATGAGCGTGGCAAATGGCGTTGACGTCAGGCCGCATACGATAAAACAAAAGATGAATGGCCAATTCGGAGGAATACTTGCGATGGCCAGAAAGCTGGCGGCCATCGAGATCGGTGACGACGAGATCCTCGGGAGCAAGCGCGCCTTTATTCATGCAGGTGGGAGTTGTCAGGATGCAGCCATCGTCGAGGCGCACGGAGATGTTGCCCTCGCATGCGACGATGTGTCCGCGTTCGTACATCCAGCGACCGGCGATACAAACGTCGCGACGGTGCTGCAGCTCACTCTTGGCGTGGCCTGGCAAGAGGGGTTCCGGAGTCACGGTGGTGCTCCTTCCTGGCGCGGACTGTCTGTTCCGGGCCGTTCAAGGTGCAAGGATACAACCACATTCCGGCGCGGAGTTACGGAATGACTCAAGCCAGCCCTCCCCAGTAGGCGGCAAGAGAGGTAAAGAAATTAATACAAGTTGGCCTCAGAAGCTAGGCATAAATGCCACGAAGCTTGAGGGCCTTGGCGACGCGGTCGATGGCCAGCATGTAAGCGGCAATACGGTTGTTGACCTTGTGCATTTCCGCGAAACGCACGACTTCATCAAAAGCGTTTTCCATATAGTCGAGCAAGCGCTCATTGACTTCGCTCTCACGCCAGAAAAAGCCCTGGCGGTCCTGCACCCACTCGAAATAACTGACGGTAACGCCGCCGGCATTGCAGAGAATGTCGGGCACAGTAAAAATGCCCTTGGCATCGATGATGGCGTCAGCCTGCCAGGTCGTCGGACCGTTGGCGCCTTCGCAGAGAACCTTGGCCTGAACCTGCTTGGCATTCGTCTCGGTAATCTGGTTTTCGATGGCCGCAGGGATGGCGACTTCGCAAGGTTGGAAAAGCACATCTCGCGCGGTCATCTTTGCTCCGCCCCCGGGGAAATCCTGCAGCGGCTTTTTCTGTGTGTAGACCCAGTCGATCACTTTGGGGACATCGAAACCGTTCTCGTTATAGAGTCCGCCGCCGATGTCGGCGAGCCCAACGATTTTGTAGCCGGCTTTCTGCATCAGCTCAGCGGCCAGGGAACCCACGTTGCCGAATCCCTGAACCACCACACGGCAGCCTTCTTTCCGCACTCCTAATTTTGCGAGCGCCTTGTTGCAACAGATCATGACGCCGCGCCCGGTGGCTTCGCGGCGGCCGGCGGAGCCACCAAGCTCGATGGGCTTGCCTGTGACAACCGCGGTTGTTGCTTCACCGACATGCATGGAATAAGTGTCCATCACCCAAGCCATGGTTTGTTCGTTGGTGCCTACGTCCGGAGCGGGGACGTCGCGCTCCGGCCCGAGCCAATCCGCCAGCTCCGCGGTGTAGCGGCGTGTGAGCCGCTCAAGTTCTCCGCGAGACATTTTGCGGGGGTCGCAAATCACGCCACCCTTGGCGCCGCCAAACGGAATATTTACCACAGCGCATTTCCAGGTCATCCAGGTAGCCAGCGCACGCACTTCGTCCAGCGAAACGTCGGGCGCAAAGCGGATTCCGCCCTTGCCGGGTCCTCGGACAGTAGAATGAAGCACGCGATAGCCTTTGAAAACTTCCAGAGTGCCATTGTCCATCCCAATGGGGATGTACAGGGTGATCTCTTTGCTCGGATATTTCAGGTAACGATAGAGGCCTTGCTCGAGGCCCAGTTTGTTCGCAGCAACTTCAAAACGCGCTTCGGCGTTCTGGTAGACATTCATCTCTTCCGGTACAGGCGCTGGCGACATGCGAAACTCTCCTTGGAAGCGTACTGCGATATGCCCGCGCATTTGAAAGGAACCAGAACAGGCTCCTCAGCGCAGGCGATGTTCACGAACGATGCAATCTCTATCCGACCGAACCTCAACGGCCTTCGGCGCGAACAAAGGTGAGGAATCTCTCCCGGGTTCTTCGGCTCTATCAGCCTTTGATTTGTCGAGCCAAGGAAGGTGAATTTCAGCGGTCTACCCTACCGCCAGACCTGCCATTTGGCCGGGGCGCCAGTATACGAACCTCTCCGGCCTGCTGCAAGGGACGGCGTGGTTACAGGGATGTGGGAACACCGAATCTACCGGCGTGTGACATAGCTCTTTGGCTTAAGTTGGTGATGAAAAATTATTGTAAGCGGAACTGGACGGTTACGGTCAGATGCATCTGCACAGGCTTGTCATCCAAGGTTGCCGGCTGGTACTTCCACTGGCGCAAGGCATCCATAGCGGCCTGATGGAGCAAAGTCGGCCCGGAAATAATTTTCATGGTGGTGACATGGCCAGCGGGATCGATCAGCGCGTCGATGAGCACGTCGCCGGAAACGTGCTGATTTCTGGCAAGAGTAGGATAGACGGGGGGGACGCGAGTAAGCAGTTTGGCTGGCTTCACATCTCCACCGACCGGAAGGGGTGCTGCGGGAGCGGCGGGCTGCTTACCGTTGACGGACAGTCCGGTCCCGAGAGCAGCGCTATTGGAATCTGATTCGTCGCCGCTCATGGCAAGTCCAGCATCGGCTTCTCCATTGTCTTGCAGGTTACCGCGCCGGGTTACCTTTGGAGTTGCCAGGCGGACCTCACCCAGCGAAGACTTTTTGGGTTGAGTTGCCAGAGGCTGAGCAGATGCGGAGACGTCCAGGGGCGAACCGCTCTTTGCCGGATTGGGGATCACTTCCCTGCTGTTCACAGGGGCATAAGCTGCGCCTGTGGGCGCGACTCCCGCGGAGTTCGAGCCGGCTTGCGGAGGCAAATTGCCCTGCGCGGCCGAAGGGGTTTGCGCCGAAGGAATGTTCTGTAGTGCCGCGCTGCCCTTGGCCTGGGACGTCTCGGCAGGCGCGGAAATCGGGGGCACCGGTTTGATTACCGTGGCTGCGGGAACGCCGGCGGCCTGCTGGTGGAAATACCAATAACCTGCACCGGCGAGAATCAGGAGGCCGGCGGCGATGGCTGTGAAGAGGAAGCCTTTGCCTGACTTCGCTGAACCTGCCGCTGCGATGCTGTCGGTCGCGTCGATCCTGAGATCACTGCCAAAGTTGGGCACCTGCAATTCGGGAACGTGCTCTTCTTCCTCAACGATGGCTGGAGCCACGACGATCTCTTCGACAGCGGATTGCTCCGCGAGACGTTTCGATTTTTCTCTTTCGACAAGCTCCTGAGTCGAAACGGGTGCAGCAGCATTGCGCGCGAGCGGCTCGAGCCAGGAAGGAATTTTCAATTCTTCGTCATCGAGCATGGATTTTGAGGGAAGGGGCGCGACTTTAGGCGGCTCTGCGGTGCGCGCAGGCGGCGCGGGTTCAGGTTTTGCGAATTCCAGGATCTTTGCCGCGACGTCAGCTTGCTGAGCGCTGGGGATCGCCAAGGGAGCGGGAGGAGCCACCACCGGCTTGGCGGCGGGCGATTCCGTGAAAAGCATGCTGGATAGTTGTTCTTGCAAACGCGCGGCCTGCTGTTTCAGAGCTGCGGTCTCCTGATCGCTTGGGCTTGAAGGTGGCGGAGCGAGAGGAACCGGCGGCGTGACGGGGCCTACTTCGGGAACGGAAGACAAACCAGCCACTTCCAAGGCCGCGGGAGTTACCGGAGTTTGCGGAGGCGCGGAAAAAATAGATGCTCTCGCGTCCGGCGTACGCGGCAGATCAAAGGTAGAAGAGATTGGGGCAACAGGCTTGACGGGCGGAGCACTCACTGCGAGATCTGGCATGAGAGAAGCCGGCGTGGCGGGCACAGGCGCAACTGGCACTTCCGGTTTCGGCGCTGGGGGAACGGCGCTCACTGGAGCAAGCGGAGGAACGACGGGTCTCTGTGTCGGGATCTTGGGAGCGAAACTTGCCGGGAGAGGTTCGAGCTTGGGCGCAAGTGCGGGCGGCGTAAGCGGACGCGGCGCGACGGGCGTAACGCTTGCCACAGGAGAGCCGACCGCCGCGGGTGTGTTCGCGACAGCCTGAGGCCCCGAGCCGATACGATCCCCGGGGAAACGCATGCCCCAGAAACCGACCACGGATTCGGTAAATTCCAGCTCCACGTAACCGCTGACATTTCTGTAATTCTTTGACTTGACGACCTGGCAGACAACTTCCTTTTTAGTTTTTTCGTTGGTGAGGAAGAGCAGTTGGCCAGGAGAGACGGAAGAGGAGAGGCGAATCACCGCGCCGCTACCAAAGATGAGGACGGTTTTGGTGGATTCGGAGAAGGGTTCGCGCTTGTCGCTACCCTCGACGGTGCGAGCGCCGTTCACGCTGACCGGGACTTCCAAAGCGACGGGCTGCGGCTTATTGGCGTTATCGGCCGGAGCGGAGACAGTGGCAGAAGGACGCGACGTGGTTTCCGAGGCGTGAGACTGGATTTCGTTTTCTTTGGCGATGGGTGCCATGGGGTGCTCACTCGCGAAGCAAGATTTTGTTGTTCGCACAGTACAGACAGAGATCCCCGCGAACATCTATATGGTGTGCTTCGGTGGAGAGAGCCAGCCATAGTACGCGCGTACTACAGTGGAAACACTGGCCTAAAGGACAGGGCGAAGGGACGGGAAAATAATTAACGAGAGAGTGGAGGCTGGAATCTTTGGTCGATTTCGACCTGATATCCGGTGACCAGCTTGTTGGTTTCGTTGGCCATGCCGATGACGGCCTGGAGTTCCTTGAACATCGCATCGGTCATGCCCTTGCCGAAGGCGGAAGCAGTGTGTGAGGCGATGCAGTAATGGCAATTGTTGGTGACGCTGACGGCAACGTAGATCAATTCCTTGGTGAGCGGATCGAGAGCGCCGGGCGCCATGACTTGCTTGATGCTGTCCCAGGTGCGCTGAAGGAGGGCGGGATCGTGGGCGATGGCCTTCCAGAAATTATTAATCCAGTCGGTCTTGCGCGTGGCCATAATGTCGTCGTAGATGGCGCGGACTTGCGGGGAGGCGTCGCGGTATTCGGTCAGGCCGAAGGTGGACATGATTTCTCCTTGGGGCAGCGAATGAAAACAGTGAAAACGTTAGCAGGAAGCGAAAGACGGTGCCAGAAGGAATGCGCCAGGCAAAAGTCCTGCGCCCCTGCATGCGCACAAGGACACGCACGGAATCGCGACAAATTGCGCTATTAAAACGATATAATACGCGCGCCCAAGAGTAATTGCGGGCACCGTGCCTGCACATTCCCACCCGCAGAGGAGGCATCGCCGTCATGCCCATCGAGTCTTTCCTCTTCAAGCCCGCCCGCCGGCAAAAAGGAACATTCTGGATATTCGTGGTTTTGGCGGGTGCGCTTTTTTTCGTTAGCAGCATGGGGGCCCAGACTGTGCGCGTGGATGCGACGCCAGCACACGCAACGAAGTTCGATCCGGATCAGGCGCTGGGGAGTTCGATGGACATTCTACCGGCCAGTCAAATCGATCGGGTTTACAGTGAAGCGATTTTGAAGGAATCGCTTTCTGCGGGATGGGGACCGATCACTTACCGGCAGAATACGGAGTTGACGATTGCGGCGTGGCATTGGAATTCTAACGGGACGTGGAGCGATGCGCCGCACCAGAGCGGGTACTTCACCGGGAGCGCGGAGCCGAAGGAGCTTCTGCGGAACTCATACGGATATGCATTGCCGCATCGTGGAAACACGCGAAGCGACGCGTCACAGGGGAAATATTCGCGGCTGACGGATGGGGATGCGGCGACGTACTGGAAGAGCAATCCGTATTTGACGAAACAATTTACGGGCGAGGAGGATGCACGCAACCCGCAGTGGATTGTAATTGATTTCGGTACGCCGCAGTATATTGATGCGATTCGAATCGCGTGGGCAAATCCGTTCGCGCGCAAATATGTGGTGGAGTATTGGGTTGGCGAGGATGCATTCAGCAAACCGACAGCGGGGACGTGGACGATGTTCCCTGACGGCGAAGAGAAGGACGGAAAAGGCGGGATGGCCGCATTGAAATTGTCGGACTCGCCCGTCAAGACGCGCTTCGTTCGAATCTGGATGACGGAATCGTCGAATACTTGCGACGCACACGGAAGCGATGATCCGAGAAACTGCGCCGGCTATGCAGTGAATGAAGTTTATGCGGGAAATTTTACGGTTAGCGGCGAATTCATCGACGCGATCACACATGCGCCTGGGCAGAACCAGACCGCGACGACGGTGTCCTCGACGGATCCCTGGCATACGGCGGCGGACATCGAGCCCGGCAGAGTGCAGACGGGTTTCGATCTGTTTTTTACCAGCGGAATTACGAACAAGCTTCCGGCGATGATTCCAGTTTCACTGATTTATGGGACGCCGGAGGATTCGGCGGCGGAGGTCGCGTACATCGAGTTGCGCGGCTATCCGATTTCGTATGTGGAAATCGGTGAAGAGCCGGACGGAAAGAAGACTTCGCCGGAGGATTACGGCGCGCTGTATCTGCAGTGGGCGACGGCGTTGCATCGGGTGGACCCCAAACTGAAGCTTGGCGGGCCGGTGTTTGAAGGAGTGAATGAAGACATCAAAGTGTGGCCGGACGCACGGGGCAAGACATCGTGGCTGGGACGGTTCGTGGATTACTTGAGGGAACGCGGGCGGATGCGGGACCTGGCCTTCGTTTCGTTCGAACACTATCCATTCGAACCGTGCGAGATTAATTGGAGCGATTTGTATCGCGAGGCGGATTTGGTGAAGCACATCCTGCAGATGTGGCGGGATGACGGCGTGCCGGAAAATGTTCCGCTGATCAACACGGAGAGCAATGTCTCGTGGGCGCTGACGTCGCCGATGACGGAGAATTTCGCGGCGTTGTGGCTGGCCGACAGCGTGGGTGCGTTTCTTTCGAATGGCGGCGCGGCGTACTACCACTCGCCGATTCAGCCGGAGCCGCTGCGGTCCGGCTGCCACGGGTTCAGCACGTACGGAAATTTCGTGGCGAATGAGAAACTGGAAATCTCGCAGCACACTTCGCAATATTTCGCGAGCCAGATGATCAACCTGGAGTGGGTGAAACACGGCGCGGGAATGCATGAACTGTTCCCGGCGGAAGCGGACGTGAAGGATGATGCGGGGCACACGCTGATCACGGCGTACGCAGTGAAGCGGCCGGGTGGCGAGTGGTCGCTGATGTTGATCAACAAAGATCCCTCGAACGCGCACGCGCTGAAAATTGAGTTCGGCGATTCGAACGGCAAGTCTAAAGCGCACTTCAGCGGGCCGGTGAGCATGGTGACATTTGGCGAGGAACAGTACGTGTGGCATCCCGAAGGGCCGAAGAGCCACGCCGACCCAGATGGTCCGCCGATGACATCAAAAATTAATGCGAAAAACGAAGGAACGTTTACGCTTCCGAAAGCATCGGTGACGGTGCTGCGGGGGAAAATAACCGCCGAGTAGCCGAGGACGAGACTTCAGGAGCGATCCGACGCGCGAAGAAACTCCTCGAGTAGCAAGCGGGAGAGGCGGCGGGTGTTGTGACGGATGACGCCATGCTCTTCGAGGAGATTGTCGAGGATCACGCGGAAGCCGAGCTTCTGGAGCGCGAGGAGATCAATGGCGACAGGCTCAGCGCCCTGCGCGCGATAGCGGCGAGCAACGTCGGGCGAGACGGGCTGGCGATTGGCGACGACCCAATCGATCACGCGGGGCCGGACGTGCTTCTGAATAGCGCCAAGATGATCCGCAAGGGCATAGCCGGAGGTTTCCCCGGGCTGGGTCATGAGATTGGCAATGTAGACTCGAGGGGCTTTGGATTTGGCAATCGCGTTGGCGATTTCTGGAATCAAGAGATTGGGGAGGATGCTGGTGTAGAGGGAGCCGGGCCCGAGGAGGATGAGGTCCGCATGCTTGATGGCTTCGATGACAGTGGGAAGCGGACGGACACGGGCGGGAGAGAGCTTGAGTTTCTTGATGGGGGCGCGGCTGGCGGTGATGCGCGTTTCGCCGTGAACTATGCGTCCATTTTCGAGCGTGGCGACGAGCTGAACGTTCGAAAGAGTTGAAGGAAAAATGCGGCCGCGGGTGGCCAGGACTTTGCTGCTGACGCGAATGGCTTCGGTGAAATCGCCGGTCACATGGGTGAGAGCGGCGAGGAAAAGGTTGCCGAAGTTGTGGCCGACGAGTCCGCGTCCGGCGTGGAAGCGGTATTGAAAAAGACGTCCGAGAAGCGCTTCATCTTTCGAAAGAGCGACCATACAGTTGCGGATGTCGCCGGGAGGAAGGATGCGGTTTTCGCGGCGCAGGCGGCCGGAGCTGCCGCCGTCATCGGTGACGGTGACGATGGCGGCGAGGTCCGAGATGGGGCGCTCGGAAGTAGGGTACTCGTCTGTGCGGCGGATGACGTGTTCCTTGAGTCCGCGAAGTAGGGTGGAGAGGCCGGTGCCGCCGCCGAGGGCGACAACGCGGAAACTGCGGTGGACGGTATTCGAACTGTGCGTACGTTTCTTCACGGAAAATCCGGTGTAGAACAGAACTTGATCATTCTACAGAATGAATCATACACAGAGTTTACGGAGAACGCTGGGTCCACAGAGAGAAGGAACGGCACTTTGCTTTCCGATTGCATTGACCAGGAACATGCGCGGGTAAATGGGCTGGGCATGTAATGAGGCGGACAGCCTGAAGCCTGCCCTAGCTAAATCAATTGGCGAGGCCGTCTTTCTCTGGATAGAGAAGTTCGGTGAAGCGGGGGTCTTCCTGGAGAAAGGCAAAATCCTCGTCGTTGCGGGCATGGAAGCGGTTCTCGGCGCGCAACTGGATGGCGACCTTGAGATTGGCCATCGCGGAATCGGCTTCCCCAGTAAGGCAATCGAGCGCGGCCAGCGCGTAGTGAATGTGATCGGCCTTCGGCGCGGCTTTGCGGGCTCTCTGCAGGCTCTCGCGCGCATCATCCCACCGGCCAATGTTCATCATGGCTACGCCGCGCTGATAATGCTCGTCGGCGGTGCGGGGGTTCTGCTCGGCGCTCGGCTTCATGCGCTGCTCGGCGATATTGATGTGCATGCGGGCGCGATCGGCGAGCTCCTTGCTGGGGCCCTCCAAAACTTTTTCGAGTTCTTGCTTGGCTTTGGCGAATTTCTGCTGGTGAAAGAGCGACAACGCCTCATCGTAAACTTTGAGCTGCGCTTGAACGCGGGGATCGACGAGCTCGACGCCTCCGCGCTGGGCCGGCGGAGGAGGATTTAAAGTCTTTTTTTTGTTCAACTTAGACTGACCACGCAGGCCGCCCTTGGAACTGCCAGATGAGCGCGCTGAGGTCTTACGCACCTTTGCCATGAAGCGCATGCTAGCAGAGCAAGTATCGCGCGTCAACGTGGGGTAAAAGGGAGGGCGAAGGCGGGGCGAGTTACCTCCCGGTGGCAAAGGTTGAAAATAGAGCGTGGAGATTCGAGGATAATCGCGGAAACTGTGTGTGAGAGTATGCAGCAGGTGACAGACGGGGTGGGAGACTGGCCTGCCTGCGCCGCGTATGCTATAAGTTTGTGACCGAGTTCTGGCTGACGACAACGTGCCTTTCATCAATTTTCCTGCTCGCGAAATAAACTGCAAGCTGGTGTACTACGGTCCAGGTCTGGGCGGAAAGACCGCGAACCTGCAGTGGATTTACGACCACACGGGACAAAACCAAAAGGGGAAAATGGTTTCCCTGGCGACGGAGACGGACCGCACGCTGTTCTTTGACTTTCTGCCATTGGATCTTGGGACCGTGCGCGGGTTCAAAACACGCTTTCATTTATATACCGTTCCCGGACAGGTGTTCTATGAGGCAAGCCGCAAACTGATTTTAAAGGGCGCGGACGGCGTGGTGTTCGTGGCGGATTCGCAGGAAGAGCGGCTGGACGCGAATTTCGAAACGATGGAAAACCTGCAGGAACATTTGAAAGAGCACAATCTGAATTTCACGACGATCCCTTACGTGCTGCAGTTGAACAAGCGCGATTTGCCGAATGCCATGTCCGTGGCGGAGTTGACGAAGCAACTGCAGAAAAAGGGCGAGCCGGTGCTGGAAGGCGTGGCGATTCAGGGTGTCGGCGTGTTTGAGACGCTGAAGGAATTGGCGAAGCTGGTGCTCGCGGAATTGAAAAAGGGCGGGTAGAGTTTTTTTCAACACGCGGTATGGTCTCGATGAGAATGCGGTTTGGGCGGTCCTTCACGGCCCACGATTCAACCAAGACACATCAATACAATTTGAACGTTGTTTCTATTGGTACGCGAACTGGCACCGGATTGCCAGCAGCATCCTTAACGGGATTAATCTTCCATACTCGCATTATGTCGATGGAGGCTTGATCTAGACTTGGTTCAAGAGATTGGACAACGCGCACCTGTTCCACCCTCCCTTGAATGGTGAGGACCGCGGAGAGCAGAACCGTCCCGTTGAGCTTGCGGCGCCTCGCCTCATCCGTATAGCTGGGTGGCGGCGAGTGGATAGGCTTGGGAACTCCCACACCGTCAAAGCCGGAAAAGTAGAAAACACGGCCAGCCGAATCCGATTCGGCTGGGAATAGGGCTTCAAATTGTGGCGTTCTGTGCTGCTGATATTGTAGGGAATACAAGACTTTTCCTGAACTGGCGTCCGACAGCGAAAGGTCGACGGTGATTTCTTTCACTGTTTGCGAAATCTTGCCCCAGAGTATCGCATCAGCACCGTTCTCAACGCCCAGCCTGGTCAGAACTTCACTTTCTTCCAGATCATGGGCCGTGAGGTTTAGCCTATCGTAAGAACGCTGAACGACGGAACGATCGAGGACCTCAAATCTCTTTCTTGCGCGCTCGGACAGCGACTTCGCGAGGACAGCGGCCAAATTGGCGCCTCTGTCGGTCCTGACGGGGCCGGGGGTAAGAAAATCGGGGACATAAAGTTTTTGAAGTTTGAGGTTAGCTACGTTCTCCGCGAGCGCTTCGACAGCTCGCTTCAGCTCCTTATCCTTGTCCGCAGAATGGAGTGGGACGGCGAACGATAGGCACATCATCGTGAGAATGAGGCGGGACAAGAAAGCAGCAGAGCGGTTCATTATCGGTCTCAGTTAGGCAAAGTTGGCGAGGGCGGCAGGTTCGGATTCGAAGGTGGGGATGGCTTCGACGAGGCGGGTGACGGTTAGGGCGTCGCGGACGCGGCCTGGGCCGCAGACGAGGCGCAGCACACCGCCTTCGCGGGCAAGTTTGATGGAAATGCGCACGAGCGTGGAGATGCCGGAGCTGTCGATTTGCGGGATGCCGTTCAGGACGACGACGACTTTGTTGGCGCCGGCGTGGATCACGGAGTTGAGCGCGTCGTGAAGCTGCTCACTGGGTTCACCAATGGTGAGTCGGCCGTGAACTTCGAGAATAGACACGGCACCGGAATGGCGAACGTTGATCTCCATGGGGGGACGTTCCGTCATGTTCGGGATTGGGACACTTTCCCGGGCTGCAAGATCAGAGGCGCCTTGCTGCCCGCGCTGCATTATACGATAGCGGGGGCAGGGGGCAAGGAGAGCGTATGGCAATATCCAGCCCCCGTGGGACAATTCCCTGCGGGACCACCGCGCAGATACTCCAAGGCAGTCAACCAGTGAATAGCGCTTTGCTCAAACCAGCAGAGACAGCCGCTATACCCCGCCAACATTTCGAAACGATTGACAGGCGCGCTTTTCGGATGGAAAGTAGACGAACACGAGTGGCCTTAGGGACGGAATAATCATGGAGTGGGGGCTCCGGCGCTTGCCTTGGAGGCTGGCATTTCTTCTCTCCAGCATAGTTCTAATAGTGTGGCCAAAGGCCGCGCTTGGGCAGTTCCCAGGGCAAACGCCGGGCGGGGCCAGTGGGCAAATTGTGGTGCGGGTGCATGAGCCGGACGGCTCCCCGATCGGGCGAAGCGCGATGGTCACGGTGCGCTCCCCCAGCCAGCTAACCAACGTTACGGTGCCCACAACGGACGCGGGACAGGCGCTCTTCACCGGATTACATGCGGGAGAGTACCAGGTGGAAGTGCGCGCGCCGGGATATCGCGAGGCGCAGGCACAGGCGATCATCGCCGCCGACAATGAGACGGAAAACATTGACATAACGATGGTTCCGGATTCCGGCACGGCAGGAACGCAGCAGGCGCCCGGCGACCCGATTCTCGCGCCCAAGGCGCTGAAGGAAACGGAAAAAGGGCTGGAGGCGCTGCAGGCCGACCGGCTGGATGAAGCTGAGACACACTTGAAGCGCGCAATGCAATTGGCGCCGGGATTTCCCGACGTGAATTACCTGATGGGGCTGCTGTGCATGCGGCGGCACGACAATGCACAGGCGCGGGTCTATCTGGAGAAGGCCGTTGCAATGGCGCCGAAGCATGCGCCCGCGTTGCAAGCGCTCGGCGAAGTGGAATTCCTGCAGCACGATTATCCTAAAGCGCTCGGTGCGCTCGAACAGAGCGTCAGCCTGCGGCCCAACTCTTGGCGCGCGCACTGGCTTGCGGGTGCTGCCTACTTCCAGCAAGGCGAGTATCAGAAGTCGCGCGAACAGTGCGAAGAAGCTTTGCGCGTGGGGCTGGAAAAAGCGGCCAGCACGCGATTCCTCCTGGGCGAGGCGCAAGCAGCATTGGGAGAGCGAGAGGCAGCGCTGGCGACGCTTGAACGATTCGTGCACGAACAGCCGAATGTTCCGCAGGCGACCACGGCCAAGAAACTCATCGAGCAGCTGCGCACGGCCGACGCAGCCAGGGCGGAAACGGTGGCGGCGCATCCCGGGGCGGCGAGCGCGCCTGCCCGTCTTGAGGCGGCAAACATGAGCGACGTGACCATGCCGCCGATCGCCCCAGTGATCGAAACGAATTGGGCTCCTCCGGACGTGGACGACGAAAAACTCAGTTTGGATTCTGCGGCGAGCTGCTCTGTGCAGGATGTTTCGGAAGCGGCGGGAGCACGCGTGGAAGAACTGGTGAAAAATGTGGACCAGTTCACGGCAACCGAAGAAATGGAACACGAGAGCCTGAGCCCGCTCGGAGTACGGCTATCGAAGGAAACGCGATCGTTCAATTACCTGGTAGCAATCCGCAAGACCGGGGCGCGCGGATTGGACGTACAGGAATACCGCGATGGATCGGTTTCGACTCAGCCTTTCCCGTCGCATCTGGCCACATTGGGATTGCCAATGCTGGCGCTGGTTTTTCATTCTGATTTCCGTGAAGAATACGAATTCAAGTGCGAGGGACGCGGCGAGTGGCGCGGCAGGCCGGCATGGGTCGTGCATTTCCGGCAGAAAGACAGCGAGATGAGCGAGATGCGTGTCTATCGCGTAGGCGGGATGTCGTTTCCACTGCACTTGAAAGGCCGCGCGTGGATTGACGCCGAAAACTCGCAAATCCTGGCGATGGAAGCGGACATGGTGCGGTCGGTACCCGAAATCCGGCTGGTTCGCGACCACCAGATGATCGAGTACGGCCCGGTGGAATTTCAAAAGGCGAAAACGGCGATGTGGCTGCCAAAAAGCGCGGACTGGTACTGCAATTTCATGGGGCAGAGGTATCACCGGCGCCATAGCTTCAGCCATTTTCTTTTGTTTTCGGTCGATGATACGCAAAAGATCGGCGCGCCCAGGGAAACCCAGTAACAACAATAAGCGCAATCTGGGCGGCAAGATGTCCTGACAGAAGCATTCCGAGGCGCGCTTCTGCAAAACGCAGCGCACGCAGCAGTATCAGAAAAACAAATCTTGGGAATGAAAATTTCAAACAACGAAACCGGAGGGAGGTGCGTATAATCCGGGGCATCGAAGGGGCGGTCCCGGCAGTCGAATCCAGAGTCAGTGGAGCGGACACACTTATGAAGTGCATGGGACGGAAGTGTAGTTTTAACCTTGTCCTGGTACTCGGGGCCATGCTGCTCGCTACGATTCCGCTCCTGGCGCAACAAACCCCCGCTCCCGCCTCAGTCACCACCTCCTCCTCCGCGACACCGGAAATCCCCAAGGCCGTAAACGACAAATTGGCGCAACTGGATAAGGACGTAAAGGCCGCGCAGTCCGCAGGAGATAACGCCTGGATGCTGGTGAGCGCGGCGCTAGTGCTGATGATGACCGGGCCGGGGCTGGCGCTGTTTTACGGCGGGTTAGTGCGCCGGAAGAACACACTGGCGATCATGATGCAGAGCTTCGCGCTGATGTCGCTGATTACGGTGATGTGGGCGCTGGTGGGGTACAGCCTGTGCTTCGGCGGAAACGGACCGTTCATCGGAGGATTCGAACACGCGTTCTTGCGCGGGGTGGGCGCGGAACCGAATCCGGATTATGCCGGAACGATTCCGCAGGCCACCTTCATGGTGTATCAGTTGATGTTTGCGATTATTACGCCTGCGCTAATCACTGGCGCGACGGCGGAACGGATGAAGTTCAGCGGGACGGTGTTGTTCCTGGCGCTGTGGTTCCTGGTGGTTTATGCGCCGCTGGCGCACATGGTGTGGGGCAAGGGCGGACTGCTGAACGCGTCGCTGGGCGGAAGATTTCCGACGCTGGATTTCGCAGGTGGCACGGTAGTGCACATTTCTTCGGGTGTCTCGGCACTGGTGTGCGCGCTGTATCTCGGGAAGCGCACGGGCTATCCGAAGCAGCCGATGCCACCGCACAGCCTGGTGCTGAGTTTTATTGGCGCATGCCTGCTGTGGGTGGGATGGTTTGGGTTCAACGCGGGAAGCGCGCTGTCGGCAAGCAGTCTAGCGACTAGCGCATTTGTAGCGACGCACTTCGCAGCTGCAGCGGCGGCGCTAGGTTGGAGCGCGGCGGAGTGGCTGAAGAACGGCCGAGCGAGCGCGCTGGGCGCAATATCCGGTGCGGTGGCGGGGCTTGTGGCCATCACGCCTGCGGCGGGATTCGTTGGCCCGATGCCGGCGCTAGCCATTGGACTGATTGCAGGGGTGGTGTGCTACCTGATGGTGACCAAGGTGAAGGCCATCTTCGGGTATGATGACGCGCTCGACGCCTTTGGCGTGCATGGGGCGGGGGGAACGATTGGGGCACTGCTTACTGGAGTTTTCGCGCAGCAGGTGATCAATCCCATTTTTGGAGCTGGGAAAGCTGTGGGTGGGCTCGACGGCAATTGGGGCCAACTGGGAAATCAGCTGGTGGGCGTGCTGATTGCGTGGGGATTCGCGCTGGTCGGAACGATGGTGCTGCTGAAGATTGTGGATTTGATCACAGGCGTGCGCGTGACGGAAGAACAGGAAGTCCAAGGCCTGGACGTGACGCAGCACGGCGAAGAGGCTTATAACCTGGAGGCGTAGATCTTGAGTTTTATGGAAAGCCAGCAAGCAAGCGTCAGGCCCGGGGCGGAGCGGAAACATCCATGATGAAACTTGAGGCAATCATTCAGCCCTCGCGGTTCGAATCCGTGAAAGATGCACTGCGCGAAATCGGCATCGAGGGAATGACGGTGACGGAAGTGCGCGGGCACGGCCGACAGAAAGGCCACACGGAGGTCTACCGCGGACGCGAGTACACCGTGGACCTGCTGCCGAAGATGAAATTGGAGATGGTGCTTCCGGACGCCCTGGTAAACCGCGTGGTGGACACAATTTTGAAGACGGCCAAGACAGGAAAGATTGGGGACGGTAAGATATTCCTATCGAGGGTTGAGGAAGCCATCCGGATTCGCAATGAAGAGCGCGGTGAAAATGCGCTCTAGCGTTTCACTTTGGGCCGCCAAGCAGTCGACTGATCTGTGACCGCGGGGCCATCAACGTGACCACCGCCGCGCGCCCCGGTTTCGATTCAGGCATCCCACCCGCCAAAAAAATGCCAGGTTCCCCGACTCCTTTGTCCGTGCTCGGCCCGCAAGCCGAGGCCGAACGGCAACGCATCCGGCAACAATTTGAGGTGGGTACCAGTGCGCGAGAAACGCTGCGGGCGCTTTGCGAACTGGCGGACCGCAACATCCAGCAGGTATTCGGGGAATTGTTGCGCGTCCATGACGGAGCGCAGCAGGGGCTATGCCTGCTGGCACTTGGCGGGTACGGACGGAGGATGCTTTTCCCCTATTCCGATCTCGACATACTTTTTCTGTTCGGCAGCGAAAAGGCCGAGCATGAATCACGTTCGCTCATCGCGGAGTTTTCTCGCACGTTGTGGGACCTGGGGTTTCGCGTGAGCTCAGCCGGCCGCACGCTCGATGAATGCAAACGCATCGAAGATGACAATGCGGAATTCCACCTGGCACTGCTGGACCGAAGGTTTCTGGCGGGTGACGCAGCGCTCTTCGAAAAACTGGACTCCAAAGTCTTGCCCGCATCGGAAAAACAAGCGCGGCCGTTTTTGCTGGCGCAGCTTCACCGTCTCACCAAGGAACGCATTACCCGCTACGGAAATACCATCTTTCACCTGGAACCAAACGTCAAAGAGTCGCCGGGCGGCATGCGCGATCACCAAGCTGCCGTATGGCTACGTCAGATCGTGGAAGAGAAAGACGACCGGCGCCGAAACACGGCTGCGGAAGAAGAACTTTCCGCCGCAGCACTTGCTTTTTTGGGTGCGATCCGTTGTTTTTTGCATTACAGCAATGGCCGCAACGACAACACGCTGACTTACGAACTGCAAGCCGCGGCCGCGGAGCGCGCGCTGGGCGTGGGTGATGGCATCGCGAGAACTCCCGCGGAGTGGATGCGCTTGTACTTCCGTCATGCGCGGACACTGAACCGGCAATTGTTACGGTACATGGAACAAAAAGCACCTGTACCTTTGACGCTGCGCCAGCGGCTGTTCAACGCCGCGCGTGCTGCCAAACTAGAACCCAACCACGGAAAATATTTCATGGTACGCGATTGTTTGCTCGAAGTCCTCGATGCTCCAGCGCTCGCGGACCGCGCCATAACCTATTCTCTCTTTGCCGAAGCGGCCCGCACGGGCACGCCGATCAGCCGCGAAGCGGAGCGCAGCATCGGTTACATCCTGACGCATCCGGAACTGCCGGCGCGCAACAAGGAAATGTCCTGGGCGACCCTGCGCGAAATTCTCAGCTGCGATTATCCGGGCGTGGCGCTGCGCCCGATGCAGCGGCTCGGGCTGCTCACGGAAATCCTGCCGGAATTCTCAAAAATCGATTCGCTCGTGGTGCGGGATTTTTATCATCGCTATACGGTGGACGAGCATACGCTGCGCACCATCGAACATCTGCAGGAACTCGCGGTTCCGCCCGATGCGCGCGGAGCACATTACGCTCCGCTTTGGAAAACCGCGGAGCGCCGTGACTTGCTTGTTCTTTCGTTGCTGCTCCATGACGTTGGCAAGGGCATGCCGGTGGAGAATCACGTGACCGGCAGCCTCACGGCTTTGGATAGCGCGGCAAAACGGTTGAAGCTCTCTCCGGAAGAGAAAACGGAAGTCCATTTTCTCATTGAGCATCACTTGGACATGTCAGCTACCGTGCAACGCCGGGATATTTTCGATCCGGCGACCGTCTCGGCATTTGCGGAATCCGTGGGCACACAGGAGCGGCTACAACGATTGTGCCTGCTCACCTACGCCGATATTCATGCAGTCAATCCGGAAGCTCTGACGCCATGGAAGGCGGAGATGCTGTGGCAGCTCTTCGTGGCTACTTCGAATCACTTCAGCCGGACTCTGGATCGTGACCGTTTGCACGGGCCGGACGAATTGCCACTGCTCGAACGCGTGAAGGCACTGGCAGGCGGCGCCGGTACGGAAGAGATCGAGCGGTTTCTCGAAGGATTCCCGCGGCGGTATCTGGCGGTTCATTCGGCGGCGGAAATTGCGGCGCACTTCGCGCTATATCAGAAGCTAGACGCCGAACCGGTGCAAACCGAAGTGCTGGCGGAGCGCCACGCCTTCTCATTGACGTTGCTTACGGCCGACCGCCCGGCGCTCTTCGCCACAATTTCCGGCGTGCTTGCCGGATGGGGCATGAACATCATCAAGGCGGATGCGTTCGCCAATGCCGCGGGCGTCGTGCTGGACACTTTCCACTTCGCGGATTTGCACCGTACCCTGGAGCTGAATCCCGGTGAGATTGCGAGATTTCGCAAGAGCCTGGCGGACGTCCTGAATGGAAAGGCCGTGCTGGAGCCGCTGTTGAAGGGCCGCGAGAGCGCGAGCCGCGCGCGAATTCCGAAAGTCGCAATCGAGACGCGCATCAATTTCGACGATTCGTCGTCGGCGCACAGCACGTTACTGGAAATCGTCACCCAGGATCATCCCGGCTTGCTCTATGAGATCGGCTCAGCCCTGGCACGCCTGGGTTGCAATATCGAAGTCGCGCTGATCGATACAGAAGGCCTGAAGGCCATTGACGTTTTCTATTTGACGGCGCAGGGCAAGAAACTCACCTCACAAAAGCAGGAGTTGCTGCGCGAAGTGCTGCAAGGAACACTCGGTTAGGTTCTACTTTCCACACTCAAGCATTTAGAGATATCCGCCAGCGCGTGGCGAAGATGCCGGTGATGTCCTGCTTGCAAAACAGCGGAAGAATATCTATGTTGATGGCCCGCTAAGTCTGACGTAGCGTCCTGTTCCATCGAGAGGTTTGGAATTACCAGCAGCAAGAGTTACGACGCGATCGTGATTGGAGCCGGGCACAATGGCCTTACCGCTGCGGCATATCTCGCCGGGTCGGGCCTAACCACGGTGATCCTTGAACGGCGCGAAATCGTTGGGGGGTGTTGCGTCACCGAGGAAATTGCGCCCGGTTGCCGCGCGTCCACGGCTTCCTACATCGCGAGTATGCTGCGCCCGGAAGTCATTCGCGATCTGGAGCTGGCTTCGTTTGGCCTGCGGATGGTCCCCTGCGATCCCTACCTGCAGGTTCCCTTTCATGATGGGCAAATCATTCGATGGTGGGCGGACCGAGAGCGCACCGCCGAGGAAATCAAGAAATATTCGCAGCGCGATGCCAGGACATTTCTTCGCGTTGATGATCAGCTGAAAAGGCTTGCGCGTTACTTGCAGCCATTTTTCCTGGAGCCGCCGCCCCAGGTAGGAGCCCCGGGAATCGCGGGGCTGTTCGAACTGCTGCGAGTCGGCAAACGCTTTCGTCGTATCACCGCGGACGAGATCGGCCAGTTCGTTTCCTTCATGACCGGGAGCCTGGGAGAGTTTCTCGACCGCAACTACGAGTCCGAGCAAGTGAAGGCCATGTTTCTGGCGAACAACGTCTATGGAAAGCATGGAGGACCGTACCAGCCGGGAACTTCCCTCGGACTCTTGTTTCATCTGCTCAGCGGAGGCGAGCATGAGTTGCAGGGATTTAACGGCCACGTCATCGGAGGAATGGGCGCGATTTCCGATGCACTGGCGGGGGCGGCAATAAAACGAGGCGCAGAGCTCAAGACATCCGCGAGCGTGGCACAGATTGATGTTCGTAACGGATGGGCGCAAGGCGTGGTTCTAGACGACGGCACGGAAATCAAAGCGCGCGTGGTGCTTTCGAATGCTGATCCGAAGCGAACGTTCCTTGGATTGGTGGATTCGAATGACCTGCCGCAGGAATTCCGCGAGAAGATTCGCGGCATCAAAATGGCCGGACCCTGCGCGAAAGTGAACTTTGTTCTTGGCGAGGAACCCCAGTTTCGCGGAACGCCCCCGGGAACACCACCGCAACAACGATCACTTTACACTTTGGTCCGATCGCTCGAATTTGCGGAGCGCTGTTATGACATCGCCAAATTCGGCCGCATCCCCGAGGAACTCTGGGTGGATTGCGTAGTGGCATCCAACGTGGACGAAACGCTTGCGCCACGCGGAAAACACATCATGACATGTTTCGTGCAGTACGTACCGTACCGACTCGCAGAAGGAACTTGGGATGAAAATCGCGAATTGCTTGCGGAGCGTGTGGTGAAGAAGATCTCCGAATTCGCTCCCAACGTACCCAGCGCAATCCTTGCAAGGCAAGTGATCACTCCGCTGGACCTGGAAAGAACCTACGGGCTGACCGAGGGCAACATTTTTCATGGCGACTTGAATCTCGAACAACTGTTTTTCATGCGGCCGGTATCGGGTTGGGCGCAATATCGGACGCCTATAGATGGATTGTATCTGTGCGGAGCGGGTGCGCATCCCGGCGGTGGAGTGACCGGCGCACCCGGGCACAACGCCGCAAAGCAAGTGCTTCGCGATTATCGCCGACGCAAGAAGAATCATGAAGGCAAACGCTAGTGGCCGAAAACACTCATCGGACATCGGCAGAACTCAACGATAAATCTACAACTCCCGCGCAAGTTCGGACTCAGCCGCCGCGAGTCATGGGCTTCGCGGACCTCGTAATGTTTTACGTCGTCACGGGGATCAGTCTCCGTTGGATTGCAACGGCGGCGGCGGCGGGGCCCAGTTCCATCGTGATCTGGATCGGGGTGTGGCTCTGCTTCTATGTACCGCTGGCTCTGTCCGTGCTTGAACTATCGTCCCGCTATCCCCAGGAGGGCGGGCTTTATGTTTGGAGCAAACGCGCGTTCGGCGATTTTTCGGGTTTCATGTCGGGCTGGACCTACTGGACGAGCAATCTTCCGTATTTCCCGGCGGTGCTCTATTTCGCGGCGAGCAATCTTCTTTTCGTCGGCGGCAGCCGCTGGGCCCATCTTTCCAACAGCAAAAGCTATTACATGTGGTTTTCGATTCTTGCACTGGCCGGGATTACGGTGATGAATGTCGTCGGGCTGAACATTGGGAAATGGCTGCACAACATCGGGTCCTTCGGGATGTGGATGCCTGTGGTCATTCTCGTCGTCATGGGCGTCTATGCGTGGAAATCGTTTGGCTCAGCGACTTCTTTCACGATTGAGAAACTCATTCCCAGCACCCATCTGAAGGACATTCTCTTCTGGGCCACACTCAGCTATGCCTTCGGTGGCTGCGAGACAGGTTCCTTTATGGCCGACGAAATCAAGGATTCGCGGCGCACCATTCCGCGAGCGGTTTTGTTCGCTGGGCTGATTGTGACGTTTTGCTACATCGGCGGAACGATCGCCGTTTTGTTGGCCCTACCGAGCAGCGAGGTGAGCGATCTGCAAGGACTGATGCAGGCCATATCAAAAACTGCGCTTCGCGTCGGATGGTTCAGCGTGATTCCCGTCTCCGCCCTGTTGATCGCCGTCAGCAACCTCGGCGCTGCCGGGGGTTTTCTCTCTTCTGTAGCGAGACTCCCTTTCGTTGCTGGCCTCGATCGATTTCTTCCACCCTCTTTCGGAAAGCTTCACCCCCGTTGGGGAACGCCATATGTGTCGCTGTACGTGCAACTGCTTGCGGGAATCTTATTCGTGTTTCTAGGTCAGGCGGGCACCAGCGTGAAGGGCGCGTACGACGTGCTTGTCAGCATGGGGATTATCACGTACTTCATACCCTATCTCTACGTCTTCGCGTCCATGTTCAAGGTTCAGAAAGAACCGGCTGGCCCGGAGGTAATTCGGGTCCCGGGCGGAAAGCCCGTGGGGCGATTCATCGCTTGCGTGGGATTCGCAACAACATCGTTTACGATTGCCCTCTCTCTCGTACCTTCGCCAGACGAAGCCAATAAACTATTGGCAGTCATCAAGGTCGTGGGGCTCTCGGGGGTACTGCTGGGAACAGGCTGGCTGCTATATTTTCTCGGAAACCGAAAGCGCAACGCTTCTGCCTCGACCGTCTAAATGTCGGGCTGTTGCTGGATGGGTCCGAGCCGCTGGATCACGTAGTTGCGGATATCCAGGCTGGGATCTTCCATCGGAGCGTAATACCCAAACTTGTGGACGCGGGAGCTGACGCCCCTTTGCACCCGCTCGCAGATGGCCCAGTCCTGGCGATTCACGAGGTCCCAGAACTGCACGGCGTCCGCAGTGTCAAACGTGGGCTTGGCGATCTCCTCCGGATGAAAAAGAAAATTGCAGACGATGCGCGTGCGGTCCTGGGCCATGGGCCACAGGAGAAAAGCCGCGACGTGGTCGCAGGCGAGGCTAAGCATCAGGTTCGGAAAGCAAAGCTCACCTTTGTGGCGAACTTTTTCTTCTTCGCTTAGGCCTGGAAAGGGCGAGCGATTCGTCGTCCCTGTTTTAGTAAAAGTGTAGGCGCCGGCGCGATGCGGAATTCCGTCTTCCCAGTTGAGATTCGAACCGCCGGCCTGCTTGAAGTCGGGAACGATTTCACAAAGTTCGGGGTGAAGGCCGCCGCAGTGGTAGCACTCGTTGTAGTTCTCCATGATGAGTTTCCAATTGGCGGCCACATCGTAGGTGATGCCATGGCCCGTTCGAAGCGCGGCAAGCGGGTAGCGGCGAGTTCTTTCAACCGCCGGCCCAAGTTGCGTCCGGACTCCGCTTTTTTCATCGGCTGTGGCTGGCAAACTCAGGTTCAGGAAGAAAAATCCGCCCCAGGTATCCGCCCCGACGGGATAGAGAGAAAAATCTTCTTTGCGGAAGCCTTCCGCATCTTTCAGGTACGGCGCTCCGAGGAGCTGACCCTCCAGATTGTAAGTCCACTGATGATACGGACAACGGATCGAACCGGAAGAGGTGACGCCTCCCTGGAGGTATACATCCCAATTTGTATCGTTCCCGGTAGCACAAAGGCGCGCGCCACGGTGGCGGCATACGTTGTAGTGGGCGCGCAATTCACCTTTCATCGTTCGAACGACGAGGACGCTCTCTCCCGCAATTTCCAGGACGATCGAATTCCCTGGCAAAGGGAGCTGCTCCTCGCGGCCGGCGCAAAACCAGTCTTGCGCGAAGATCAGGTTTTTCTCGCGCTCAAAAATCTCGGGTGCCGTGTAGTAGTGGCTGGGAAGTGATTTTTCCAAACTCGTTTATCCCTCGCTGGCGTATTCCGTCAGCTTTGCTCCGCTGTGCGACAAGCATCATACCGCAGCTGCGATGTACATTTGCTCCAGGGGTTTAACTCTGAAAAAGGGGATACGGGAAATCTTGAAAGGAAAGAAGGTCGCCACGATTGGCCCGACGCTCGGCCTCTCCACAGCAAGCGTCGAGTGATCGCGTTTCGGTGCGTTGTTCTTAGAACCAGACTACTGTTCGTCGTTCGTGGGATGCCAGGTCTTGTCCGGGTTGTAGCGCTCCATGGCTGCAGCGATTTTGGCGGTATCCGGTCCCAAGTCCTTTTGATAAACGACGCCGTCATAACTGACGATAAAAGTCTGCACGCCCGTGACGCGATATTCCGCCGGCCAGGCAACCAGCGCGAAGCCGCCGATCATAGCGCCATTCACAACATAATCGAGCTTTCCGAGGGGGGCCGCTGGGCCCTGGCCCTTCAGCGTCTTGAAATGATAACCGTGATAGGGCTCAGATTTATTTGTGTAACCTTCTTCAATAGCCTTGGCGACGGCTTCTCCAATTGGGCCGCCTTCGCTGTCATCCGGGTTCCGCCAGGCAAGCCCATCGTGTTTGCCGGGCGTACTGATAATCCGCTGAGCGTACTGATTAACGCCGCTGTCGTCGTGAATTTCCGAAGCGTATTCCTTCTGGGCCTCCGCATAGCCACGGCAGATGACGATTGCATCCAGCTCGTTGCTGCCAATGCGGCGGTCAAGAATCTCGGTACGGCCAGCCTTTGAATCGAAATGCCACTTTCCGCCCTGCTTCACGATCGGGACGGGCGTGGGCCACTCCTCGTCTCCGACGTAGAGGATCGCGCGGTTGGGATTATGAGGATCCGTATCCACGTGCATTTTCTGCTGCGCCAGTGCGGCAAAGGCGGCGCGAGAATTCCTGTCCTGGACGTCGTCTCCGGTGGAGACGAAATCTTTTCCATCGGGCCCGAAGATCGCCAGGAGAGCGGTCACATCATCGCTCTTCACCGCGGCAATCATGACATCGGCGGCCTGCTGCGCGGTGTCAAACGTTTTCTGTTGCGGCTGCATGGCGGCGGCTGTTGCCGCCTTCGTTTGAGGTAACGCATGCAGGGCTATCGCCGAGACACTGCACGCCGCGAAGCCCAAGACGGTTGCAAGAATCTTTGCGCTGCGTGAATTCACTTTTGTGAAGTTCATTTGTTTTTCCTTGTTCATGGCTAGATTACCTGCGGCGTCCGCCGCCGCCCCCGGAGCGCGCGGCTCCGCCACCGCTGCGCGAAGATCCCATACTTGAGGCACCGCGCGCGCTGTTGGCTTGGGCGCTGGCCTTGGTCGACGATCAGCCGAATGCGCTCGTGTTTCGCGAGGCGTTATTGCTGGGAACCTGGCGGTTCCCGATATTGTTTTCGCCGCCCCCGCTGGCACGGTTTGCTCCCATGTTGCTCGCGCCCGCACCGGCATTCGAACCACCTCGGTTCAATCCGCCGGCACCTGTGTTGCTCGGTCGCGCACCGGCATTCGAAGCGGCTCGGTTACCCGCCGTTGGCTGTTGCCGCGCACTCGCCTGCCGCGTGGACATGGAATCCCCGCGAGCAGTGCCGCCATACTTATTCGCGGTCGCCTTGTTCGAATAGGGCGCGCCGCCGCGGTGCTGGGGATTGTGCTGCCAAGTGCTGTTGCCAGCGCCAGCGGGCCGCTGCGACGGCCGGTTGTTGATGTTTGTCCTGTTCGAATTGTTGATGAAGTTGTTGTTGTTGTTGATTGTGATGTTGTTATTCGAGCCCCATCTGCAACCGTAGCCCCAGCCTCCGCCCCAGGCCGCTCCGATAGCGATGCCCACGCCAAACCCGATGACCGCACCCGCAGCGTAATACCCCGGCGGCGGGTAATAAATCGGCGGGTATGGATACACGGGCGGCCCGTAAACGACAACGGGATTATAAGAGGGCACGTAGACAACTTGGGGGTTGGCCTGCTCGATCACCACGACAGTCTTGGTTTCAACCACTTTTGTTTCTACTTTCATCTGCTCGGTAGACTTCAAATTTCCTGCGTCCTTGGCTTTCATGCGCATGCGCTGCACCGCGTCCATTACGTCGTTCTGCTGCGCAAGGAACGCGTTTCCCAAATCCGTGGTCCACTTGATGTTCTCGGACAACTGCTTGACCGCATCCGGAAGCGCCGCCATGGCCTGAATGCTGGGATCCCAGTCCTCTTTTTCCACAGCGGCTACCAGCGCGTCGCCCTTCAGATCTTTGTGTTTCTCCAGCCACTGCTGCAACTGGACGATTTCCAGCGGATACGTTGAAGCCACCAGAACCTGGCTCAGAAGCGGGTCCGGATAGAGTGCGATTGGCGCGACCAGCGAATCCAATTGATCATTGGGAATCATTGGGGGCGCCTGATCCTGGGGCGCGTCTTGCACCCGCGCCTCGCGCGCGTACACGGCGGTATCTCCCGGTAGAAGGGAGAGCATGCACAACGCGGCCACCAAGCTCTTGCCGGTCCTGCGGCTGAATCTCATTCGAATTGATTTTGCAATCATGGCTTTCACACCTTTTTTTTCAGCTCGTTCCAGTGCCCGGTTTGACTCATCCAACTGTTTTGATACTTCAGGGCCACTGATGATAATCCTTCTAAACGCAGTTGTCGCTCCCTAAAGGGCTTTAACAACTAGGCTTATTTCGCTTCGAACAGTACTGTCACTTTTGACAGGGGAGGCCCACGGCGATCCGAAATAGATGAATGGAGGGAGAGTCTCGGCAGAATCGCCAAGTTGCGATCCAATGATAATTGGAATTGCTGGCAGGTGGTCGGTGGACGTGGCCGGGATCGAACCGGCGCCCCCTGCTTGCAAAGATTGTTCGCTCGAAGAATCAACAACTTACACCATGTGCGATGAAATGCTACAGAGTGCTACAAGCTCAACGATTTCGTGTACTTACTTTGATGCGCCGATACTCAGTAGCACTTGGTAGGGATTGGTGGTGGGCACAAAACTGGACACATTCGGCAGCGAGAGCGCAACTGAGTGTGCATCCCATCCGGCTGGTCTACACGCTAAGTGTTCCACCAGCTCCTGTTTGAATTACACGCAGCACTGCACATCGCTTTCGAGCCCTGGTCAGTTCATCGGCAACCAACTACATTGGGATAGGAGCAATCATTCCGAAGTCTTCGCTTCCCAGAACGCTTCGGAGATTTTCCCGTGCAGTTTGCACTCCTTCAATGAGCGCATGATAACGATTTGTCCACCGGAACCGGCTTTCGGACAAACGCTGCCTCAATGTTTCACGCTTTACCACTCGAGTTCGTTTCCGACCGGATCGTGTCTTATGCGATGCAAGGGGCCGGCGCGATGGTATTAGTGAACGTCATGCGGATTCCGTGCTTCGGCCGCAGAATGACCATCGGACGAGCTTCGATCATTTGGCCAGGAGCCAACTGAAAATCGTATTTTCTGAGCAGATCGCACAAAATCATGAGGATCTGCAGCATCGCGTAATTTCCACCGATACAACCTCGCGGTCCGCCCCCGAAGGGAAGGAAGGTGAAGGGCGTGCGCAGCTTCTCGTTCGCTTTGGTGAAACGCTCCGGATCAAAATTCTCCGGATTCTGCCAGTAGCGCGGGGCATGGTGTGCACCGTACACATACACAATGACCGTCGATCCGCGGGGTATGGCGAGGTCGCCTACGCGGTCGTCCGCAACAGCCATACGGTCGATCATCCAGAACGGCGGGTAGAGACGGAGCCCTTCCTGAATAACCTGAGTCGCAAATTCAAATTTGGGAACGTCGGCGTAGCTCAGAGGCGCTTCGCCGAGCACGGAATCAAATTCCTGCCTTACCCTTTCGAGACAATCCGAACGCGAGCTCAAAAGATAAAGAAGCCACGATAGCGCATTGGACGATGTTTCATGGCCGGCGACCAGAAGTTGCATGCTTTCACTCAGGATGAGCTCATCGCTCATGCCTTCGCCATCGCTGTAACGTGCATCCATTAAAGTCTGGAGCAGGTCGTGGCCGGGTGGTTCGATGCGGCGCTTCCTGATGTATTGGAGTAGAACGGCGTCCGCGCGGGTTCGCATGTCTTCGTGCCTGCGCAGTTCCCCCGAAACGGCGAACCAGGGATTCAGATAGGGCTGAAGGGTTTGCCGAACAATGAATTCCTGGACGGTGCAGATGGTATGGCTAACACGATCGATGTCTTCGTCCTTCAAGCGTGCGCCAAATAGCGATCGGGCGACCATCGCGAAGGTAATCTTCATCAGCTGAGGGTAGATATCGACGGGGCCGCTATGGGCCTGTCTGTCGAAATCGCGCAGCGATTCGGCAAGGGAGTCCTGCATGATTGAGGACAGTGCATCGAGTTGCGTTCGATCGAAGCCTTTCTGGATGAGACGCCGCTGCGTGCGCCAAGCTTCTCCGTGGGTGGTGAGAAGACCTTTCCCAAGGAAGTGGCCCATGCGCTTCACTTGAATTTCGGATTTTTGGTAGTTCTCCGAATTGGTCTTTAACACGTGCTGAATGACGGAGGGATCGATCGTGACGATGGCCTCTTTCAGACCACCTAAATAGAGCCGGAATGTGTCGCCGAAGATTTCGTTGTAGCTAGACAATATCTGCACGGGATTGCGGAACATTGCGCGAGAATCCGCGAAGCATCGAAATCGGGAAACAACGGGGATAGGAGTGGATGAGGTCATAGCCGGCCATCCTGATACTGGCCGCAAACCGCAAGTGATTTCATGTCACTTGTAGGAAGTGGCAGCGGGGCCATACGTAAAGATAAAATGTTCAGAATCGGTTTTCGTTCCCTAATTGCTTCAAGAGAATCAGATGATGCAGGATTGCCTGAGTCATAGTAGGGTGCTGCCGATAAGGAACCCCAAACTCTTCGGCGGTTTCTTTCACGATCCTGGTCAGCGGAGCATAGTGGGTATGGCATACGAAAGGACACAGATGGTGGACGATGTGATGGTTGAGGCCGCCCGCGAGCCAACCGACGAGCGGATTTTCCGTCGCATAATCGGCCGTAGTCGCGAAGATGTGATACACACCGTTGTCAAACTCACCACGGTCCGTGGGAAAGTAGGTGCTGTCGATGGTGTGTGTCGTCTGGAATACAAGCGTTACAGCTAGACCCACGAACAAATGGACCAGGAGGAACGCACCGGCGACCAGCAGAGGCGATTTCCCCAGCACAATCACCGGCAAGACAAGCATGTAAATAAGGTAGAAGGCCTTGCCGGCAACGAGAACGGCATATTCGCGCAGAGGATGATTGGCGCGTTTCAGATAATCGTGGGAAGGGAAGAAAAAGCTCTCGAAGTCCCTGAAGAACACATAGTCGAGAGAGAACATTGCATAAAAGAACAACGCATAGATGTGCTGGAAGCGGTGCCACGGTGCGCGGGATTCATGGGGGGTAAAGCGAAAGATGCCGCGTCCCGAAAGCGCATCATCTTCGTCGTGGAGATTGATGCAGGAGTGATGGCCCCGATGATGGAGGATACGCCACATGTACGAGCTGATTCCGCACAAATCGAAGACATAGTTCAGGGTTTTGTTGACACGCGGCCGGGACGAGATGGCGTTGTGATTGCTGTCATGAGCGATGTTCAGCAAGAGGAATGTCTGTGCGAGGCCGCCTAAAAGGTAGAGGGCAACAAACTTCCATGAATCGGACCGCAGAGCATAGAGAGCAATCCAGGCGCCTACGAGGACTGCCAGACCCACAGCGATCTTGACCCACATAGTACGGTCCGCTTTGTGAGAAATGTTCTGGTCGGCAAAAAACCTATCCAGGCGGCGACGTAAGACTTTCGGAAAGGAAGGTGCGCCGACGGGTTCGGAAATCGACGCCGCTGAGGATTCCGATGGTACAAGGTCCGGAGTCTCCGGATCTTGAGTGATCAACACTTCGGATTCGAACGTCACCGGCGCCTCCGCGGCCATGCTAATTGGGCCCGACGCGTTCCATACGCCACATCCGGGGTGCTGACCCTCAGCGAAATTGGTGCCGTGCCGACAGCCTCGCGTCATGATTTTAATGCGGGCCCGTAAAGACAATCAAGGACATTCGGAACGGATGATACCTGGTTGCAGCGTGTGAACAATGGAAGCGACGACGCATGGCATTGTCCATAACGCTCTGTTAACATAAAAGCTTCGATGAACCATAACGAAACGGGCTTCCTGCAAGGGGCCATAGAAGGTCGGTGGAGCTCCGCAATTCCCGTTCGCGCCCTTGTGCGCCAAAAAGGAAATCATCCATTCCCCAGAGGGTCGAGCGACGCTTATGCTGAGAAAAAATTAAGCGAACATTCTCACCGTCGGCCCACATTTCAGGTCTGCACTTCCAAACTCGATCGCCGATCACCTCCCTTGCTTAGGGAAAGATGTTTCGTTTACTTGCCTGCGTTCTATTCAACATTGGAGGATCGTTAATTGATGACGGCGTCAATTTTAGGCCACCTGGACAGGCTGGCAGATGAGCACCCGGACAAACTTCTTTATTCGTACCTCGATGTAAACGGCGATCCGATAGAGAGCTACACCTACGCGTCGTTTCTCCAGCGAGTGGACGCGATCGCCGGATATTTGTTGAAAGATGGTCGTTTCGCGGCGGGCGACCGGCTGCTGCTTGCCTATCCGCCGGGGCTCGAAATGATCTGCGCATTCTTTGGCTGCGTGCGCGCCGGATTGATCCCCGTGCCGGTGTATCCCCCCAGTTCGCGTGGCTTCCAGAGCGCGCTGTACAAGATGGTACACATAGCAAAGGATTGCCAGGCGGCTGGGGTCTTAACGAGCAGAGACTATCAGGCATCCCTAAAGACGAATCTCGCGAGAAGCGGAGTCTCAGCGTGCGGCATTGACGTAGATTACATTTCCGGTCTTCCGTGGATCGCCACGGAAGATTTCGTGGATGCGATTTCGGACCGACCGGCTGCCGTTCATTCGAAGATTTTGTTTCTCCAGTACACCTCGGGTTCGACGATGGAGCCCAAGGGCGTGATCGTTACGCACGAAAACATACTGGATACGTGTCCGCTGGTGATCGACCATCCCGCGCCGGTCGTGGTTTCCTGGCTTCCGCAGTATCACGATATGGGACTGATCGGGTGCTACCTATATCCAGCACTGAAAGGTGGCACAACGTACGGTTTCTCTCCCACGGACTTCATTCAGCGGCCGATCCTGTGGTTCGATGCGATGACGGCCTACCGCGCCACCGCGACGGCTGCGCCCAACTTCGCCTACGACTATTGCCTGCGCGCCGGGAGGCTTCCCAAGGAGAGCCTGGAGGCGTGTGATCTCAGCTCGCTTCGCGTTTTGATGTGCGCCGCGGAACCCGTAAACCCGGATACCTACACACGGTTTCTGGAAGCGTTTCAGTCCTATGGACTCAAGTCCGAGAGTTTCTATGTCGCTTACGGGCTGGCCGAGAATACTTTGGCGGTCTCACTGGGCGGTCGCAACATCGTTTCCGTCAACAAGCGTGCCCTCTCGCTGGGGACGGCCCGCATGACTACAGAAGTCTCTGAAATCGACGGGGCCACGCAGATTGTCAGTTGTGGAACGCCGCTGCCGGGTCTCGACGTTAAGATCGTGGATCCGGAAGGGCATTTCCCTCTTAAGCCAAAGCGCACCGGCGAAATCTGGGTCGCCGGAAGCGGTAAGTGCCGAGGTTACTGGAATAATCCCGAATTGACCCTGAAGCAGTTTCGTGCGCGGCTTGTGGACGATACTCCCTATGACGACGGCTACCTTCGGACCGGCGACATAGGATTCTTCCACGACGGCGAACTCTACGTCTGCGGCCGCATCAAGGACATGATTATTCTGCGCGGGCAAAACTATTACCCGCACGACATTGAGAACGTCGTGGAGAAATCATCCGCTCTGATCCGGCACAACTGCGTTGCCGCGTTCCAGATTCAGGAACACAGCGAACCTGCGCTGGCAATCGTCGCCGAATCCAAAAATCCCAGGGCGCTTCCCGACGCACGAAAGATTGCCGCCGCAGTCCGGAATTATCTCAACCTGGAAGTGGCGGTGATTTCCATCATCGCGCCGCGCGCGATCCCGAGAACGAGTTCGGGGAAGATTATGCGCCATAAGACCAAGCAGATGTGGCAGCGAGGTCAGTTCAGCGTTCTTTCCGACTTTTCACGGGAGAAGGACGCCGGAAACTCGCCGTGCGATTCCGACATGCATTCCTCTTTCGCCGAATTGAAAGCCAAGTACAACCTGACTGGTCAGGAATCGTACAACCTCGTCGAAGCCGGCCTGGATTCCCTGGATCTTGTTGTGTTCGTGCATGAGCTCAAGGAACTCCTGAAAGATAAAGGCGCCGAGATGCTGGCGAGGCAGGTAGATATTGGCGTGATTCAGCGTGTCGCCGTAGCGGAGCTGTTTGGACTAGCCGAAAAGTTGAAGCGCGCTCCCGAAGAGGCACTGGTTCATTTGCGTGATTCCCTTGCGGCTTTCCGTGAGGAGCAGCGCGCTGCTGAGAAGCAGATGATGAGCAGCGACAGGAAGCTCATCTTCGAGCCTCCCGTGCCTTTGCCCGTGCCGGAGATACCGATGTTGAATCAGGTGCTGCTGACGGGCGGGACCGGCTTCATAGGACCCTTCCTCATGAAGAGCTTGCTGGAACAGACACGGGCGAAGATCTATGTTCTGGTCAGGTGTTCCGATGAAGAGCAGGGTAAGCAAAGACTGAGAGCTGCGATAGAGTCAATGGGACCCTGCGGAAAAGATGTAATGGAGATGTTCGAAGCTCGGGTGAATGCCGTCTGCGGCGATCTAGGTCAGCCAAAGCTGGGCCTGACGCAGGACGTGTGGGATTTTCTCGCGAGTGAAATCGACACGGTGTTCCACAACGGTGCAACTGTAAACTACCTGTTCAACTACGACCTGATGCGTGACGCGAACGTGCTGGGAACCAATGAGGTCGTAAGATTGGCGTTCGAGGGAAGGCCCAAAGACTTCAATTATGTCTCGACCACCTTCGTGTTCGGCTGGGCGGTGAAATCAGTCCTGAATGAGACCGACCTGAACGAGAATATGGAGCTGCTCGATTTTGGGTACAGCCAATCGAAATGGGTAGCGGAACAGGTGGTTGTGGACGCGCGCAACCGGGGACTTTCGGCGCGGATTTTCCGACCTGCTCTGGTGAGTCCTTCCGTCACGGGCGGAGGTAATAACTTCGATATCGCCGTTCGCTTAGTTGCGTTCATGGTGAATCACGGCATTGGCGTTGATACTCTCAACCAGGTCAGCTTTGTTCCGGCGGACATTGTGGCGAACAATATCGTTGCGATCTCTACCACTCCCGGTACAGCGAATAAGACTTACCATGTCACGCGGGATGATTATTCCAACATGATGGATATCACCAGGCTTATTACCAAAGCGACTGGCCGGCAATTCGAAATATTCAGGCTTTCCGATTTCGTTCCCGAGCTGATCCGGAGATGCCGGAAGGAAGATCTTCTCTTTCCGCTGCTGGATTTCTTGGTGGGCTCTGTCGACAATATCTCCGCGATGGAGTTCAAGCGCTATGACAGCTCTTCTTATCAAATCGCGCGCGATGCTTCTGTGTGGGGCAAAGCAGATCCGTCTCTGGAAGATACGGTCAACGGCATTCTGAAATTCATGTATCGCAAAGGGATCATTTCGGTCGCGACGCGTGAGATCAACGCGTTGTCACCGAGCGATCGGCTTCTGGACTGCACAGATGCAATATCTGCTACTGCTTCTTAAACAAGAGCTTCTCGGTTACTCGCTGGCCCGTTTCCAACGTGCCTGTGGTGGATAGTGTCATCTGCTGCCCTTCCGCGGAAACCACCCACCTGTCCTTTTGCGTGACTTGATCGTCCCGCCGATAGCTCGCGTCCACCGTGTGAGGATCGACCAGTTCAAGCGTTACGGTATCGTTACGCGAGTTCTTTAGATCGTATGGCTTTCCGTCAAAACGAGCGGTATAGCTGAAGTCACCCAGAAAACGGATTTCACCGCTTCCGTCCGTCTGGATTTCGAGTACCAAACCTTGCCGCAAACGAGTCTTGCTGAGATCCTGCGTCCATTCGCCTGCGAAGAAGTCATTCGCGATCTTCTTACCTCCGCTGCGCGTCCACACAGTGATTTTATCGGCGTGGCCAGCCGTTGCAGTCGTGCTCGTTAGCTCGTTCCCATCATTCGAAACTTTTTCGCGGACCGTCGCCACAACAGTTCCGTCCTTTTTCTCCTTGACCTCCGCCTGCTTCTTATCGATTCTGCGGAGCTCAATTTGATTGAACGCGAGATTGCCTGGCGCGGACGATTGGTGCCCGTTCCAATTTGCAGTGAAATCGAGATGGGTTTCGCCGGACATAACTACATGCACCCCGTCATGCAGAGGTGCTATGGAGAGGCGGTTCGGAGGGTCCAGACTAGATTGCGCAGAGATGAGCGTCCAGGAGCCAAGGCGAGGGTCTGTCACTCCAGGTTGGATGGCGGCAAGCAGTCCGAGCAAAAGTAAAGTACGAATTGATCCTCCTAATTCGATCGGGCAGAGTTTAGCAGATTCAGATAACTTCGTACGTGAGTCCCGCGCAAGTGTAAACTCGTGAAATTAAGCGCAAACGTACGAATCGGTTCCGGACGGAGCACCTCTTTCGCCCCTGTGGTTCTTAGGTGCCACCGGAGAGTTTTGGTGACGACGATCTTGTGTGATATGACACGATGATAGCCATGTATGTGCGCCGTTTTTGGGTGTCAGGGATCGTCCTCGCAGCAGCCATCGCACTTCTTCCATTCTCTTTTCACGCGGAGCGCCGCCTGGAGACCGCAACCCGTGTCGAAGGGAGCCAAGCTGAAACTGTCCAGGAGGAGCTGGCCAGTCGTTTTCGGTCGCCGTTTGTGGACCGCGTTGTCCTGGTGATCGAGGGACTCCCACCTGCGGATTCGGAGGAAGGCGGGCAAGCGTTAGAAACCATCGTGGCGGGACTGAGAGAGCAACCCGGCGTTTCAGGAGTGGTGTCCTATCTCGAGTTGCGCGATCCGATTTTTCTGGGCCGGGGCGGGGGAACGTTTGTTCTCGTGGGACTAACGTCAACCGGCGGTCCAGTCGAGTCGCTTGTTCCGGAGCTTCACCAGCTAGCAAGCTCGCTTGAAAATCAACTGCGGGGCCATTATCCGGCGGTGAAGCTCGAACTCACAGGCGAGATTCCACTGAATTTCGATATTCGGAAAGCGAGCGCCGCCGACGTGCATCGCGGCGAAATCCTAGTGATCCCCGCGACCCTCGCGCTTCTGCTGGTGGCTTTTGGAAGTCTGATCGCCGCCCTGATTCCATTGGCGGTTGGCCAGCTTGCCATCGCGACCACTTTGGCGATTACGGGATTCCTGGCCCAGCGCTGGCACTTGTCCATTCTGGTTCAGAATTTGGCCACCATGCTTGGCCTGGGCCTGGGAATCGACTACGCGCTCCTCATGATCAGCCGCTTCCGGGAAGCGATTTCCGCCGGGTACGACGGACCCGCGGCCTCGGTCATCGCGGCACGTCAGGCAGGTCGCACGCTCTTGATTTCAGGCGCAACGGTAGCCATCGGATTTCTAGCCCTCTTGACGGTTCCGATCAGCGAAATCCGTTCCATCGGTGTCGCGGGATTCCTGGTGACGGGAATGAGTGTGTTGCTTACGAATACCCTCGTTCCGGCAGCGCTGGTGTTGCTCGGTCCGCGGATTGATCTTGGCCGATTGCCCTTTACTCCAAAGTTGGATGCGCATCGGGCGGCACGTACGGGAAATCGCTGGCGGCAATGGGGAAAGATGATTGTCGCGCATCCCTGGCTTGCCCTCTTTGTGGCAGGTACACCTTTGCTTCTGCTCGCGTGGCAGGTCAGACGACTGGATACCAGTCTCCCCCGAGGGGATTGGCTTCCGCAGGCGGCAGAATCAGTCCATGCGCTGCACACCCTTGAGCGGATGGATCGAGGCGGCGTCGTTGAATCGTTGCGCGTCATTGTGGAACTTCCAACGGATTCCATCGCGCAAACCGACCCGGGGTGGAATGCGCTGGATCATCTGAGCAAGCGCCTCGCGACAGACCCTCGCTGTGACCGCGTGATTTCTATCACTACAATTGCGGAGGGCAACCGATCTTCCCTCCCTGATCTCTCGCGGGAGACGCGTCGAACGTTCCTGAGTAGCGACGGACGAGCAGCACTGCTTGAGGTGTTACCCGCGAGTTCGGTCTCCCTGCGCGACCAGGTCAACTGGGTGCGGGAGCTCCGTAAGACCGGCGCGCCAGCTCTCACCGGAGTGCCTGGCGCAACCCTTCTCGTTGGGGGCATCCCGGCACTCAACGCCGATTATGAAACGATTATCAGAGACCGCTTTCCGTCCGTAATGATGCTGGTAGTGGGGGGGACGCTCCTTGCCCTGCTCTGCGGTTTCCGATCGATCTTCGCCGCCGTGAAGGCCATCGCACTCAACCTGTTCTCGGTCGCGGCGTCGTTCGGAGCATTGGTTTTCGTTATCCAAGATGGACACGGAAGCCGCTTCCTGGGAACTCCTGGGGGAACCGGTAGCGTGTTTCCCCTAGTTCCGATCGTCGCCTTTGCCATCGTCTTCGGATTAAGCATGGATTACGAGGTATTTCTAGTCGCGCGCGTTCTCGAAGCCAGAAGGAGCGGACTGAGTGAAATGGATGCGATCCCGGAGGGTCTGGCTAGAACTGCAGGCCTGATTACGAGCGCGGCTGCGATCATGATCGTGGTATTTGCGGCATTCACCTTCGGAGATTTCCTGGTGGTCAAGATGATCGGATTTACGTTGGCGGTCGCCGTGTTGATTGACGCGACACTCGTTCGTATTGTGATCGGTCCCGCGCTCCTTCGTATTGCAGGCGATTGGAACTGGTGGCCTGGCGGGCTTGCCACAGCGCGCAGGGCGCCAGTCATGGCGAGTAAAGAATGATATCTTTATGCGACGACACAAAACATCATTCTCTCGCGCGTTACTCCTTTAAGCTGTTGCACCCCCAATTCCCGAATGCTAGTGTCTACGCATACGGAGAAAGAAAAAGATCGTCCAGCGTGCTTTTCGCGAATATTTGAAGAACCCGAAATGGCCATTATCTCAATCCTCCTGGCAATAATTGCGATTCTGCTGGCTTTGATTTTTTGGAGACTCGGCAGGGTCAATGCCCGATTAGTGGCGAGGTTACCGACAGAAAAGGAAGAAAACCTGGAATGGCGAAAAGACGTAACGGGCCATTCGGAACCACGCAGTGGGAAACCAATTATAAAGTAAGCTAGATATCCTGTATACGCAGCGAGTTAAGCGCGTGCGCCTGAATAAGTCGCGTAGCCGGACAAATGCTTTTGGGGGGCCACTTGATTCGTTTGGGTGCCTCGTTCGCCCCGTAATAGGTGTAGTAGCTTGTTAGGGGGAGGGAGGGTGCCTTCAGGCGTGATTCCGGGCGCTTCCCCTGTATTACCTACTACAGTTACTGCAGAGCGGTTGTCAGATTTGAATGGGAAAGTCGAAAACAAAAGACTAGTTCGACACCGAAGCAAGCTTCTTCTTAGTGAAGGGGACCGCATACGCAGCGGGGATTATGCGCGATTGCTGTCGAGGCCTTGCGGTAGAACTCGATGGCTTTGTCCTCGTCGCCTAACTTCTCGTAGGTCTGGCCAATCATGCATGGAACGGATCGTTCTGGTTCGCTTTCAGCAGTTCATCGAGCGCCGTCTTGTACTCCTTACCCTAGAACGCGACGTATCCTTTCAGGTAGGGAAGGAATTGCGCCCGCTCGGGATTGTTCCCACTATGTCCACGCGTCTGAAGATGTGGTGTTCAATGCCATGTCTCGCCTGGGTGGGCACAAAACTGGGCACAATCCACTCCTGACCAAAGCGAGGCTAAACACACGAAGGCAGCTAACTCAATAAAAGCAAAGAGAAAATTGGTGGACGTGGCCGGGATCGAACCGGCGACCCCCTGCTTGCAAAGCAGGTGCTCTCCCAGCTGAGCTACACGCCCATTTCTGCAACTTATGTAGTCTAAAACAGTTTCGACCGCAGCGCATCTCCGTTCGCTCTGTGCTGTGACTAGAACTGGATTCGAAACCCGTATTTCGTTCATGGCACTCGTGATTTGGCTCCATGTGTGGCCTCACACAAACTCTTATTGCTTAGCGAATGGCAAGCGACTATCCTCAGCCAAGGTATGCACCCCGAATTGTCTGGTCCACACTCCGCAGATCTCTGCTTGCGTCGCAAAGGACGGCAAGTCTTTGCAAGCACGCTAGTTATTCTCCTGGCTGTTTCGAATCCCATCTCTGCATGGCCTCAAAAAAACGCGGAAAAGGGCCTCGAGCCAATCCTTTCCTACATCTCCGCCAGCTGGGACACTCTGTCTCGATCGCTCTCCGATTGTGCGACATTCGGCGATTCGAAACTCACCAGCACTCCGCAGCTGTACCTTCCCGCGAATTTCCCCGTACCCGAGACTGTAAAAGAACTCGAATCCCGCTGCAGCGTCCAGGTAATAAGCTTGCTGCCATCCGCCGGCCAGCTGGGAAAAGCGGGCTCGGAATCGATTGATCCACCGGGCTTACTGTATCTTCAGAACCGCTACGTCGTGCCGGGCGGCAGATTCAACGAAATGTACGGCTGGGATAGCTACTTTATTATTGTGGGGCTGCTTCGCGACGGCAGGCTCGACTTGGCCAAGGGCATGGTGGAGAACTTCTTATTCGAAGTGGAGCATTACGGTGGAGTGTTAAATGCCAACCGCACCTATTACCTCACGCGCTCCCAGCCACCATTCTTGACTTCCATGATTATGGCGATTTACGAAGCAGAGAAAGCCGCCGGTCACGAAGATCCCAGCTGGCTGAGGAATGCGTACAAACTTGCAGTCAAGGAGCATAGTTTGTGGACGACAGCGCCGCACCTCGCCGGCGCGACCGGCCTCTCGCGTTATTTCGATTTTGGAGAGGGGCCCGCTCCCGAAAGTTTGAAAGACGAAACCGGGCACTATCGTGAAGTGGTGGCGTACTTTCTGACCCATCCAGAGCTTGATCACCATGAGCTCGTCCGCAAAGCCGATGGAGCCACGTCTCCCGCGACTTTCGGTTCAACGTACTCCCTGCAGGTATGCGACACGTCCCAAACCAAATCCAAGCCGGACTGCAGCGTGGCCACGAATGTCTCGCTTAGCTCTGACTTTTACAAGGGCGACCGCTCCATGCGCGAGTCGGGGTTCGACATTTCCTTCCGCTTCGGCCCCTACGGCGCGGAAACGCACCACTTTGCGCCCGTGTGCCTCAACAGCCTTTTGTATAAAGCAGAGAAGGACCTAGAACGCATGAGCACGATTCTCGGTTCCAAAGTAGAAGCCGAAGAATGGAAGAAGACCGCGGAAGAGCGAAAGCTGAACATCAACAAATTTCTATGGGATGCCCAACACGGAATGTTTTTTGACTATGACTTTCAAAGGCAAGCGCGATCCACCTACGAATACGTGACAACCTTTTACCCGCTCTGGGCGGGGCTCGCCACGCCCGAGCAGGCGCGGGCGCTCGTGCAGCATCTACCGAGATTCGAACAGCCGGGCGGTCTGGCGATGAGCGCCAAGGAAACCGGCGCGCAGTGGGACTTCCCCTACGCCTGGGCGCCTAATCAACTTCTGACGAATGAAGGCCTGAGGCGCTACGGGTTCAACAAAGAGGCCGACCGGATTTCGTACAAGTTCCTCTCGACGGTGGCCGAAAATTTTCGCCGTGATGGAACCATTCGTGAGAAGTACAACGCCGTCACGCGTTCTTCGGAAACTCAGGTGACGGCGGGTTACCATGCGAATGTTGTGGGCTTTGGCTGGACGAACGGCGTGTTCCTGGACCTTCTGCACGATCTTCCCGCGGAGCTGGCACAAAAACTCGCGAGCGAACAAGGAAACGGCGCTATGCAAGCTCACTAGCGGGTTTCGCATGCCAACCAACGGTCGAAGGTAGTTCTTCAACGAGCGGCGCATTTCGGGGGATCCGCGCTCAAGGATCGCATCAGCGCTTTAGCTTCGGGCAAGTCGGGATTGAACTGTAGAACACGCCGGGTATAAGCGCGCGCTTGGTCGAATTGCGCGCTCGAGCAGTAAACCTGGGCCAGGTTCATTCCGACGACGCTTTTCCCAGGGACTCGCTCAAACGCCTGCTGCCACAGAGCAACAGCGCGCTCCATGTGTCCTTCCTGTGCTTCGATGACGCCAAGATTGCCGGCCGCTTCATTGTCTAAAGGATCGATTTCGAGCGCATGCTCATAGTCTTTTCGCGCTTCCGCTCGCTTTCCGCGCTTCTGTTCGATAAATCCGAGCGCAGTCAACAATGCAGGATCGTCCGGCTTTTCTTTGACGGCTTTGCGGAGCCGCGATTCCGCTTCCGCCGCCGCGGACGCCATCCCGCCTTCCGCAAGGGACGCCCATGCCAGCGCCAGGTCACGCGTATCCTCGGCCCCTGATGCCGCAGGAAAACGAATCAGCCGCGGCGCCGCGGGCGAACCCGGGTTTTGCAGAGGCATCGCCGGCAAGGGCAGGATGCGGTGATCCGTCGCTTGTGTGTGGGCAACATCCTCGCTGGCGACAGCAGGCATGTGGCACTGTCTGCAGTCGGGCTTCTCGGCATGATGCTTTGCGCCAAGCGCGGCACCGTGACAAGCAAGACATTTGTTCCGGTAGTAGGAGACTTTTTCTTCCGCCGCCGGAGTCGCATGCGGATCGTGACAGCTCGTGCAAGACATTGCATCTCCCGACTTACGCTTGCACACGCTCTGCGCAAGTGCCTCGGACTGACTCAGAGCGCGCAAACTTCGGGAGCCGTCATCGGCAAAGACAAAGTAGTGCGTGAAGTCTGAGAGATTGTCGCCCGGCCGAAACTCGTACAGATGTTTGCCGGGCTGCTCGATGGCCACGTTTCCTTCGAGGTGGCACTGCATGCAGACATCATCACGGCGGGCAGGAGCGAGTTTAGAAGAGTCGATGATCGCTCCTTTTGAAGTTGCGTGCGCCGCGCCCGCACCATGGCACCGTTCACAGGTAATTCCCGCGTGCGCGAAAAGAGGAAGCGAATATTTGTTTTCCGTGCCCGGGGCAGGAGCTTTCATATTGCTCGTATGACAGGCGAGGCAAGCGGGCAAAGCAGGAAGAGTCATGGGAATTTCCTGCGCGGATTGGTACGCGGGAGCCATATCCCAAACACGTTTCTGCGCGTACCAATTGATCGGTGATTCGAACGTGAATCCATCCACGGAAAACAAATAGGTTCGCCCGCGGCGGCCGGAACCAATGAAGTACTGCAATTGCCTCTTGCCGTTAACCGCCGGATCACCAGAGCGTTCGAAACTGAGCCAGGCCCCTTCCGCATCGGAGTAAACGCGATAGTGAACTCCGGATGGAGCGTGAGTAAAATCACCCGGTATTAACTCCTGGATTGCCGAACCGCTTGCATGCGCCATCGCTGTTCTCGCATAGCTCTTGTATATCTCAGCGTGGCAGGACGCGCACGGCTCATTCCCGACATAATCTTTGACGCTGGAAGTGTCAGGCGTTTCATGCGTGGTTGAGGATTGTTGTGCGAAAATTGGTAAGTATGCTGCCAAGACAACGAGAAGGAGCATCCGCTGCGCCAGCTTAGACTTTGTTCCCCGATTCTCTCGCATCAGCAACTCAGTCCAATCCATTTTTGCCGATGTGCCGCAGACCGCCTGATTCCTACATATTGCCGGCGGAATCCTGCACCGACACACCCAGTTTGCGCAGCGCTATGCTCGAAAACTGACCTCAAGGTTTCGCGTTCTGGCTCTGTTCCAACTGGCTAGCAATCTTCAGCTCACGCTCCGCGTCTTCGTTCTTGCCTAAATGCCGGTAGGCCTGTCCCAAGAGGTGATGTGGAATGGGGTTGTTTGGGTCCATGGCCAGCGCCCGTTGCAACGCGCGCACGGCAAGCACCGTCTCGCCTTTTTTCTCGAGGATCTTTCCCATCAGGATGAACGGACCAGTCGAAGTGGCATCCAGCCAAATCGACCGCTGCAAGAGCCGCTCCGCCTCTTCGTAGTTCTGCAGACGGGAGTAGGCATCGGCGAGTTTGTAATATACAGCGGCGTCTGCGGGGTTCAACTGCAACTCCTTCTGGAACTGTTCGATGGCTTCGGGGATCCGCGACTTGTAGATATAGAGTTCTCCCAGCAGGGAGTGCGCCAGCGGAAGTTTCGGATCGATCTCTACGGCTTTTAGAGCGTACTCCTCGGCGACCGGCCCGAAGTCCTGCCGCAACAACATCCTCGCCGTAAACAGATAACTCGCCGCTGAATCTGGGGGTACCGCAAACATTCTGGCGAAAGCGTGGCGCGCCGAGGGGTAGTCCTTGGTCTGGATGTAGCAAATACCCAGGATATAAGCGGCATCCACATTTGCGCTGGGATACCATGTCTGAACCTTTTCCAGCGGCGCTATGGCTTCCGCAGGCCGCCCGGCAAGGTAATAAGAGAGCCCCAGCAATTGAATAGCTTCGCTGTCGCCAGGATCTTCCTCAATGGCTTTTTTAAATAGGGCCGCGGCCTTGATGTAATCTGATTTCTTATAATAGACGATTCCTATCTCATGCGAGAGGCCCTTCGCATCCGGCTGCGTGGATGCAAGCGCGTCGAGTTGAGCGAGCGCCTCATCGAACTTTCCCAACTGTGATAGCCGCTGGGCCTCGGCAAAGACGGCAGCCGGGGGATCTGTTTGCTTCGGTTGAGGCGCCTCGGTCGCTTGATTTGCTGCCTCCCCGGTAGGGGATTGTGCGCAGACGAGGCGCGCCGCTATCAGCAAACCCACAACCAAGAATGCAAGAGACCGTTGCGGCTGTTTCATTGCCATGACCCAGCACCATCTTAGCGGAAGCACGAAGCAAAAAAAAACGGGGAGCCCGATGCGGCTCCCCGTTGGGTCGTGAGCTCCCCGGGGTTAGAAGGTGAGCTTCAGACCAAGTTGCACGGCACGCATCTGCGAGCCGTAAGCGATGTTGGTGATGCTGCCGCCGTTGCTGCAATCCACGCAGCCGTTCGGCAGGTCAAGGTTGGCATGGTTGAAAATATTGAAGAACTGAGCTTGGAACTGAGCTCTGGCCCTCTCCGTGACGTTGAAGTCTTTGAACACCGCTAGATCAGTGTTAAAGAACCTGGGGCCACGGCCGGTGTTGCGCCCAACGTTTCCGAAGGAATCACAACCTGGCTGAACCCACGGACCAGCGGTCAGCGGGGCACCGCCAAAACAAACGGTTCCTGGGGCACCATTTGCGGCCCCTGAGGCGGGTTCCAATGAGACGCCATTCGTGGTGCCGAACCAGTATCCACCACTATTCGGGCTTCCATTGTGAGTCCCAGCCAAAATCGTTCCCGATACGCCGGGCCGGCAAGGTCCATTGTCAATTTCAGGGCTGCAACTGCTCAGGCCATAGTTGAAAGGCAACCCACTCGAGAAGTTAGTGGCGCTATTGAGTGACCAGCCTCCGAAAAAGAAGTTAGCCGCGCGTCCCATGTCGTTTCCCCATTTTTTCCCTTTGCCGAATGGCAATTGATAGACCTCAGTGAAGATGAACACGTTGTTGCGGTAGTCATTACTGGGTCCATAGCCGATTGATTTTTCTATGTTGTAGTACCCGTTGTTGTCGTAATTGTCCGCGTGCTGGAAGGTATAGCTCGCCTGCATCGAGAGGCCGTTCGAGAAGCGCTTCTCCACCGTCGTCTGCAGGGCGTTATATTTGCTGTCCGCATCGTTCCCGGCGTAATTGAGGCCCTGCTCCCAGCCGTACTTCAAGTAGTAGGGTTTGCGGAGATCCTGGGGCAAGCCGCTGGCCCCGCAATTGGCTGGATTTGGTTGGGTAAAAGATGTGGGCAGGAAGTTGCAGCCAGGAATGTATCCGACCACCGTCGGGCTATTGGGATTGTACGCTGGATTGTCACCGATGAACGTGTGCGTTCCCTTGTTTCCGATATAAGCTGCGGTGGCTGTGATCGTTGAGGTGACTTGCCGTTGTATGGTTGCGTTCCACGCATCCACGCTTGGGATGCGGTTATTAAACGGCCGCGCGTTTCCCCCCACGTTGTCCGGCTGGAATGATCGACCATTGGGACCAACGCAAGGATTCATCGTGGGAATAAAGCTCCCATCCGATTGGACCCCTGCCGGGTCGGTAATGGGGTTGCAGTTGTTCGCGAGTACCTGCGCGGGTGTGAAACTCGGCGGCCCCGTCGGTAGCGTGAAAGCTATGAATCCGGGGTTATCGCTCAGAGATTGCTGTCCCAACACTGGCAGGTTCTGCGTGATGAAATGTCCGAAGATAGAACCGAATACACCAATGTCGTAACTGCGGCCGTAGCCAAGGCGTATCACAGTCTTCGGCGTGGCTTGATAGGCTATACCGACACGGGGTGCGAAGTGTGTAAAGCTCGTGCTGGTGTTCCCTTTCAGGTTTACACCGTTCTGGCCTGCGATACGTACCTCACCTGTGCCCAAGTCAACCCAGCCACCCAAGCCGTTTCCGGCTGCGGATTCGGGGACGTAAATTTCCCAGCGCAATCCAAGGTTTACAGTGAGCTTGCTGGTCGCGCGCCAGGTATCTTGGCCGTAAAAGAACAGTCGAGGCTGAGTTTCGGTCGCGTTCGTCGAACTGCTGACGTAACGTTGAAAGGCACTAACGTCACCCAGGAGGAATGCCGCCATACCTACACCTCCCACCGCGCCCGGACCCTGAGTCGTGTCGTTGTTGAAATCCAGTTGCCCAGCGCGATGGGCATCACTCGGGATACGCAAGTTGTGGGCATAACGAACGTCCGCCCCGAACTTGATCGTATGGTTGCCGTGGATTTTGGTCCAGTTGTTGACGAACTGGTATTGATGCTCGCTCTCGGTCAACGGGCAGTTGCACTGGATTTCAGAGTTCTGGCCGAGCGCATAACCGAAGGAAAAGAGTTGCGTGCCGGGAGAATTGACGGCGAAATAGGGCATTCCCGATGTATACAATGTACCCATGTTGAGGCCAGGAATCCCCGCGTCCGTTGCCGGTGTCGTCCCTACTCCTCCAGGCGCCGTCTGAACGTGATAACGGAAATACCCGAAGCGAAAGTCCGTCAACAAAGTGGGACTAAGAGTGTAGTCGAAGCCCGTTGCAAGACTCTGGTTTCTCACGTTTGAAGTGCCGGCAAAATTTCCTACCGACGGATCGCTAGGAAGCGCCGGGCCGCCGGCGAGGGTTCCAAAGAGTCCAGGTCCAGACCGCGTAAACTGTTGCAGACTGTATCGGCCGAAAAACTGTAGCTTGGCGGTGGCTGCGAAGTCCCCCCGAACGTCAAAACCGTCCGAGTCCAGGACGTTATTGCCGGATCCGAAGAAGTTCGGATTCAGGCCCGTTCCATCCCTACCGACGGGAATGAGTGCTAGGAGCGCCTGGGATTGGGTAGAGAGCCGCGAGGTAGGAATGACGTTGCCAGGGAAAGCTCCACAGAAATCTGCCGGATTCGGGCACTTTGCCTGAGTACGTTGCGAAGGGGTCAGAAAAACGGGAACTCCACCTACGGTGGCGACTGTTGTATGTGCAGCATCGGTGGTCATATATGGGTCGAAAATCGTAGTCCCAAGGTCGCTAAGGTTGCCGCCCCGTTCCGCTGCAGTCGGGATCCTGTCCCCCCCCGACCCCCCGATGTGGCTGCGCGTGCCCTGATAGTCCATAAAAACAAAGAGTTTGTCCTTCTTGATAGGCCCGCCAAGGAGCCCGCCGAATTGGTTCCAATTGCCGCTGGGTACTCCCACTGATGTGCCCGGTGATTGCGTGAAGGGGTTGCGGGCAAAGTTCGAGTTCGAGCGCTGAAAGTCAAACGCTCCGCCGTGCCACTGATTCGTTCCGGACTTGGTTTGCGTCGTCATGATCACGCCGATCGCTTTGCCGAACTCGGCGTCGTAGTCTTGAGAAGTAATTTTGACTTCATTAACCGACTCGAGATTCGGGTTAATGACGATAATCCCGAGGATCGCATCCTGGTTGTCCGTGCCGTCCAATTCGAACGCCGTGCCGGCAAAATGTTGCCCTTGGGTCATGATCTGACCTGAGCCTTGCGGATTTTCGCTGGCCGCATGGTTCCACCCATTCATGCGCTGGTTCCCGGGCGATAAGAGCTGCAAGCTCGTGAAATTCCGGTTGTAAATGGGAAGACTTTCGACCGTGCGAGAGGTAAACGTCGTATTGACATCAGACTTCTCGGTCTGCAGTTGCGGAACTTCGCCGCTCACTTCGATGGACTGGGTAACGGCCCCAACTTCCAATTGCGCGTCCAAGCGGGCGGACGCGTCGGCGCTGACAGTAAGGCTTGGCACATCGTAGGCCTTGAAGCCTTGAGCTTCGACTCGAACTTTATATTCATCGGGGATAAGGTGGCTGACGGTATAGTTGCCGCTCTCGTTTGTCGTCGCTTCCTGCACCGTTCCCTTTGCCAGGTTTGTGATTGTCACCTTCGCCCCGGGGACGACGGTTCCCTGCGGATCTGTGACTGTGCCGACGATACTCCCGTACACAGCTTGCCCTCGAGCCCCAGGCACATTTAAGATGAACGCACCGAGTAGCGCTGCGAAACCAACCAACATAAATCGCCTTAGCATCCCAAGCCTCCTCGCGGACCCTTTTTCGTTTGAACCCTGCTTCAAGTGAAAAACCACAGGCCAGAATCAGCCGGGCGCCGATATCAGCAACCGCAAGTTCGTTCCGGCCATAACACGTGATAAAAATTGCTTGGAAAATCGGAAAAGTTGTGCTCTAGGGTCGTATAGCTAGACCCCGGCTCTACCAGTAAAATCCCCCAAACTGCACCCGGCGCGCTCGGCTCGCGTCGCAAACCCAGACTTATAGTCCGTACAGGCCTTCAGCCTGCGTACCAACCGACACCGCTGCATCCTTCAAGGCAGAAGTGTAGGTCAATAAACGGTTCTGTTGATGCGCACTATTCGATTTTTCGGTTTGACTTAGAAGTCACAATGCGTCTGATACCGTTACATCGCATAACTTGCCGCCTTGTAGTAAGATACGCGGCTTGTTACACTCCCGTTAAACAACTGTATCAAGGAACCCTGTGTCCGAACACGAGCTATTTCTCGGGCAAGTTGACCGCTTGGTCGCCAGCCACGCCCTGCATGGCTCGGAGTCCCTATGCAAGTTGCTTCGATACCTAGCCAGACATGCAATCGATCACCCGGGAGTTCCTATCAAGGAGTTTCAGATCGCCACCGAGGTCTTTGGACGCTCAGCGGACTTTGATCCACAGTTGGATTCCATGGTTCGGGTACAAGCCGGCCGCCTGAGGACCAAACTCGCTGAATACTACAACTCGGATGGTAGTGATGATCCCATCGTTGTGGAATTGCCCAAGGGGACTTACGTCCTCTCCTTCCATCATCACAACTCCGCTTCGGGCCGGACCTTGGCGGCAAGTCTAAATGGAGTTGACCGGGAAGTGGCCTTGGAGAGAAGGAGTGAGAGAAGGTGGGGCACTGAGGTTATTTCCCTCTCGATTTTCCTGGCGGCGGCTATTGCTGTGATTGTCTGGCTTGTGGCCACCCGGAACACCCCTCCCGTAAGTCTCGCGAGCGTGAGCGAGCCTGCGGCTCCTGCTCTTCGCATCTTCTGGAATGGGTTTGCCGCTGAACCGGCGGAGCCCTGGGTCGTATTCAGCAACGCCGCTTTTGTGGGGCGTCCTGAGACTGGCATGCGCTATCGCGATGCAAAGCGCGACGCGGACGCTCCCATCCTGGACCATTACACCGGCGTGGGAGAGGTTCTGGCGGTCCATGAGCTTGACCGCGTTTTTGACCAGCTCCATCAACGCATCCGAGTAAAACGCGGAAGCCTCTTCTCTCTTGATGATGCCAAGAACAATAATCTGATTTTCATCGGTTCGCCTTCAGAGAACCTCAGCCTCCTGGAGATTCCGGGAACGCAAGAGTTTGTATTTAGACGGCTCGACACTGGGCCGCGCAAAGGCGATCAAGCAATCGTCAACGTCCACCCGCAGCCCGGCGAGGAAAAGGAATTTTTCGCCACGGCTTCCGGCTTGCCGCTTACTGAGGACTATGCCGTGCTCGGCCTGGTGAGAGGCATGAATGCCGGGCAATACATCCTCATCCTCGCCGGAACTACCACTATCGGCACACAAGCAGCCGTTGAATATGTTTGCCGGCCTGGTTCCGTGGAAGGATTGCTCTTGCGTTTGTCCGTTTCACAATCCGGCGAGCTCAAGCCGTTCGAAGCCGTGATTCGAGTAAAAGTGGCGCGCGGCGTGCCGGTGGCCACGGAATTGGTAGCCTTGCGAAAAACCTCACCTTAGTTTTAGGCGTCGGCCGCCCCTCAGAGAGAGGGTGGTTTCAATTGTGGATCGAGTTCCGACGCTTTCTGAAATTCCCCGGCTGCTTCCTGCTTCTTGCCTTTTCTCTGGAGCGCCAGACCAAGCTGGTAATGCGCGGGAGCGTAGCCTGGCATGGCTGTGATCGCGGAATGAAATTGCGAAATAGCTCCCTCGAGGTCGCCTGCATTCATCAGATGGCGTCCGGAGTTCGTGGCGAACAGCGCCGTCTGCTCGCTCGACTTTTGTTTCAGCAGTTCGAGGCCGATGCGGCTCTCGACCGCCGCTCCGTCGGCGTCCCCAAGTTGCCGCAGGACCGCTCCAAGATTGGTGTGCGCCCCCGCAAAATCCGGTTGCAACCGTATTGCTTCCCGCAGCGCCTCCGCGGCCTCCGGCAGTTTTCCCTGCTGCTTCAGCACGCTTCCCAGCGTGTAATACGCTTCGGCGTAGTCCGGCTTGGCGTGGATTGCGGCGCGCAATTCATCATCCGCCTCCGGAAAATCACCGTGTTGCCACAACGTGACTCCCAGCGTGTAGTGAATGTCGGGCTGGCTCGGATCCAGCTCCGCAGCCTTCCGAAACTCGGCCATGGCCTCGGGTAACTGGTCCTTGAGTTTGAGCGCCAGCCCAAGGTTGTAATGAAGCGTGGCGTCTTCCGGAGCGGTCTTGATGGCTGCCTGAAATTGCGCGACTGCGGAGTCAAAGTCCGCCCGCTGCAAGTAGGCAATCCCGAGGTTTTCCGTGTATCCGCCGTCGCCCGGACGCAAACGCAGCGCCACCTGGAACTCGGCGATCGAACCCAGCGCATCTCCCACTTGGATTAACGCAAGGCCCAGATTGTTGTGCGCATCGGGGTCGTCCGGATGACTCTTGAGCAGTTGGCGAAAAACCTCCGCAGCCTCGACCACTTTTCCAGAACGCTGCAGCGAGAGCCCCAGCTGAGTCTGAGCCTCCACGAATTCCGGCTGAATTTTCACCGCCGTTTGCAACTCGTGAGTGGCGCCTTCGAGATCACCTTTATCTCGCAGCGTCAGCCCCAGGTGGTAATGCGCTTGCGCGCTACCAGGATCGAGCTCAATCGCGATGCGCAACTCGGCGATAGCCTCATCCCATGATTTTTCCTGATAGCGCACCACCCCCAGGTGGAAGTGCGCCGACGCAAGATCCGGCTGCAGTTTCAAAGCTTGCAGGAATTCGACAGCTGCTTCATCCGGGCGCGACTGCTGCATGAACAGCGATCCAAGTTCATCATGAAGTTCAGCGCGCCCCGGCTCCAATTGAATAGCGCGGCTCAATTCCTGCGACGCACCGCCGAGGTCACCGGAAAAAGAAAGAGCGTGGCCAAAAGTACGGTGCGCCTCGGAATCGGTAGGCGCCAGCCTGACCGCTTCCCGAGCCTCCCTGACCGCGCTCTGAGCATCTCCCTTTTGTACCAGCGCGGTAGCAAGATTCATGTGCGCTTGCTCAAAATTCGGCTTCAGGCGCAGCGCCGCATTGAACTGCGCAATGGCCGGCTGCGTCTTTCGCTGCGCAAGGTACACCCAACCTAGCGAATTGTGTGCTTCCGGACTCAGCGGCGCCAAACGGATTGCTTTTTCAAACCCTGCTTGCGCAGCAGCCAGGTCCCCTTGCTGGAGAGCTTGCATCCCTTGCGCGTATGTTGCAGCTGCGGCGGGTGACACCGCACTTTTTCCACCCGCCTCGCTTTGCGCCCGGATAACAGATGGAAACAGAAAAATACAGAAAAGGAGTGCGACAGTAATTGGGTGCATGGATTTTCCGCGTTGGAAGTTCAATGGATGCACTTCACGATTCGTCGTCGGCTGACCAGCAGAAATGGTAGCACCGTTTATCGCCGCCTTTCCCGCACTTCAGAGATGCACATCTACTCACCTTGACCGCAGGTTGCCTGCATCTTAGTATCCCAAGAGTTCATGGTTTCCCATTCCATTTATCATCGGCAGATCCTTTCGAAGGGCATTTTGATTTGTATCGCACTCGTATTGGCGTTCTTGTCTCCCACAAACGCAAATCAATCGCCGCCCGAAAACTCCAAGCCCATCGCTCACTTTACCGACATTGCCGCGAAGGCCGGCCTTGCGGATACCGTGATTTTTGGCGGCGAAACCAAAAAGAAATACATCATCGAAACCACCGGCACGGGCGTCGCCATTTTCGATTACGACAATGACGGCTGGCCCGACATTTTCGTCGTGAACGGAACTACCCTCGAGGCCCTGCCGACGGGCAAAGCTCCAACCAGCCATCTTTATCACAACAATCATGATGGCACCTTCACCGACGTCACCGAAAAAGCCGGCCTGACCCACACCGGCTGGGGCCAGGGTGTGTGCGTCGGCGATTACGACAACGACGGCTACGAAGATCTCTACGTCACTTACTACGGCAAGAACGTTCTCTACCACAACAACGGCAATGGCACTTTCACAGACGTTAGTGCAAAAACCAAGGTCGCAGGGAACGGCAAGACCTGGGGTACGGGCTGCGCTTTTGTCGATTACGATCGTGACGGCAGGCTTGACTTAGTCGTCGCCAACTACGTGGACTTCGACTTGTCCACTGCGCCCGCGCCCGGCGAAATGCCCTCCTGTATTTGGAAAGGCGTTCCGGTGATGTGCGGTCCGCGCGGATTGCCCTGGGCGAAAAACATTCTCTATCACAATCTCGGTAACGGCACTTTCGAAGACGTCACCACAAAAGCGCACATTGACGAGACTAACGGTCATTATGGTTTCAGCGTTTCCACTTTGGATTATGACGATGACGGCTGGCCGGACATCTATGTGGCATGCGACAGCACCGCGAGCATTCTCTACCACAACAATCATGATGGAACGTTCACCGACGTCGCCGTCACGGCCGGGGCGGCCTTTAACGACGACGGCCGCGAACAGGCGGGCATGGGCTCGACCGTTGCCGACTATGACGGCGATGGCAGGCTCGACATTTTCAAAACCAATTTCTCCGACGACACTTCGACGCTCTACCACAACAATGGTGATGGCACCTTCGACGACAAGACTTTTCCCGCCGGATTTGGGCTGAACACGCAATACCTGGGCTGGGGCGTCATGTTCGTGGACGTGGATAACGACGGATGGCCCGATCTCCTGCTGGTCAACGGCCACGTGTACCCCGAAGTGGACAGCCAGCACCTCGGCAGCAACTTCAAAGAGCCAAAGATTCTCTATCACAACAACGGCAACGGGAAATTTACAGACATTTCGGCCAGCGCCGGCCCAGGAATCACCACCGTAAGCTCTTCGCGCGGTTTGGCGGTCGGTGATTTGTGGAATGATGGCCGCATGAGCGCGGTCGTGAGCAACATGAACGCCCCGCCGGCTCTTCTGGTAAACGACGTGCGCAACGGCAATCATTGGATCGCGTTTCGGGCAGTCGGCACGAAATCCAACCGCAGCGGAATCGGCGCACGTATTACGGTGAAAGCCGGCGCTCGCATTTTTGTCGATGAAGTGCGCAGCGGATCAAGTTTCATCTCCAATAGCGACATGCGCGTCCATTTCGGACTCGGCTCAACAACGAAGATCGACAGCATACAAATCCGTTGGCCCAGCGGACTCGTTGAACGCTTTGAAAACCTGCCCGTCGATTCGATCCACACGCTGAAGGAAGGTGCTGGGACAGAGTTAAAGCCTGCCCCAAAGCAACCGTAGCGCAGTGCTTGTTCGTTGACGGGTGTATGCTGTCGCGGCGATGGCACGGGACTGAGATTCAAATCTTTCTCAAACCTGCTTGGAAGTCATGCGATTCTTTCATAGACGATCGGAGGCGCTCCAAATGTCGAGGAAATTTTTCGCGATTGCTGTTCTGGCCTTCTGTTTCTTCCTCGCTGCTCCCCCTTCTTACCCGCAGCAGAAACCCGTCGACGCGGAAGGTCATCAGTGGTGGCAGCACGCCGTCTTTTACGAAATCTATCCTCGCAGCTTCGCCGACAGCAACAACGACGGCATCGGCGACCTCAACGGCATCACCTCCAAGCTCGACTATGTAAAGGATCTCGGCGTCGACGCCATCTGGATCACGCCCTGCTTTCCTTCGCCGCAGGTGGATTTCGGTTACGACGTTTCTGACTACGAAAATATCGATCCGATGTACGGCACGCTGAAAGACTTCGACCATCTGTCCACTGAAGCGAAGAAACGCAACATCCGCGTCATCCTCGACCTGGTTGTAAATCACACTTCCGACCAGCACAAATGGTTTCTGGATTCAAAATCTTCCCGCGCCTCCGCGCATCGCGACTGGTACATCTGGCGCGACGGCAAGGGGCCAGGTCAGCCGCCCAACAACTGGCTTTCCACTTTTGGACTCTCCGGCTGGAAGTTCGATCCGAAGACCAATCAATATTACTACCACTACTTTTATCCCGAGCAGCCAGACCTGAACTGGCGCAATCCCGCCGTGGAAAACGCCATGCTGGACGTCACGCGCTTCTGGTACAAGCGCGGCGTTTCCGGATTTCGCCTGGATGCCGTTGATACTCTGTTCGAAGATCCCAACCTCACGGACAACCCCGTGCTCCCCGGTACGGACAAATATGGCCGTCCCAACATGCAGGAGAAATACAACAAAAAGTTGCCCCAAGTTCACGACGCCATGCGAAAACTTCGCAGTGTCGCCGATCAATATAATGCCGTCTTGATCGGCGAAACTTGGACGACCAACGTCATCGAGCTCAAGGACTACTACGGCGCGAACAACGACGAACTACAGCTGCCCATGGACCTGATGATGACGGAGTTCAAGGGGCTAAACGTCGATCAGTATCGCAAACACATTGCCGCCGTGAATGCCTCCGGCCACTGGCCCGTCTACGTCATCACCAATCACGACATCGTTCGTTCCTACACGCGCTATGCCGACGGCGCACACAACGACGACATCGCAAAAATGATGGCGGGGTTATATCTGACGCTGCGCGGCACTGTCGTCATGTACTACGGCGAAGAGATTGGCATGGAAAACAACGACCCGAAAAACAAAGCTGACGTGCAGGACCCCATTGGCAAGCTCGGCTGGCCGCTGGAAAAGGGCCGCGATGGCGAACGCACACCAATGCAGTGGAACGATACCGCCAACGCCGGTTTCAGCAAGGCGAAACCGTGGCTGCCCGTTCCACCGAGCTACAAGACTCACAATGTCGCGTCCGAACAAAAAGACAGTGATTCGATTTTGAGTTTTTACCGCCAACTGCTCTCGCTGCGGCACACAGAGCCCGCCCTGCTCGATGGGAACTACATTCCTTTGAATGAAAGTGATCCTAACGTTCTTGCCTACGTCCGCCAGTACAAAGACCAGGCCATTCTCGTCGTGCTGAATATGTCCGCGGTGGGGCAAAAAGTAAGGTTCGACCTGTCGCCGCTCGGTTTCAGTTCGCCTAAATTGACTGTATTACTGACGGACTTTCACAAACCGCTGACGGGTATGACGGACGAATTGCCGATGGAACCTTATTCCGTCTTTATCGCCAAGATTTCTCAGTAATCATGGCGCGAGTGGGCTCGACGCGTCCCCGGATTCAGCAATCGTTCGAATTCTGCTAATGAGCAGCGTCGGTTCCGTGACTCTTCGCCGGAGCTTGCGCGACTCCCACGTATTTGTCCGCCGCCCCGTAGTAAAAGAAAAAGCGGCCCTGCATCTGAATCATTCCTTCGACGAAAACTACGTTGGGAACCTGGCCTGCCTTCTCCCACTCCGTTTCCGGGGCGAAGATCGGCGCCTCGGACCGTGAGAGCAATTTGCGCGGATCGCTTCGGTCGAAGACGGCGATTCCAGAGCGATAGACAAGATGGTCGTCGGCGCCGTTATAAATCAGCACAATGCTGCCTGAAGTGAGTATCGGTGGCGGGCCAGGCTCGACAACGCGTGAGTCAAACTTCCCCGGGCGTCGAGGTAGGACCGGAGTTTCCGTTGCTTCGGTCCAGTGAATCAGATCGTTCGAATACGAGAGTCCCATCTGGTCGGTCCTGTCTGCGCCAGTCCCCAGCCAGTACATCCAATACTTTCCGTCAATTTTGTCGGGCACGATCGCGCCGGATTTGGTCCAACCTTTGTTCCAGTTTCCCCTGTAGGCGGGAAGAATCACGCCTCTGCGCTCCCAATGAATGAGATCTCGTGAAGTGGCAAGGCAAAGCTGCGCGTCTTTCTTGTTATAGCCGGTGTAGGTGAGGTAGTAGGTCTCCCCGAATTTCTGCAAGCGCGGATCCTCGACGCCCCCGTCTTTTTCGTAATTCATTTCCGGCGAAAGCACCGGCTCAGTTCGGCGCGTGAAGTGGATGCCGTCGGTACTCTCCGCGTAGCCCAGGCGAGAGGTGCCCTTGGAGTCCTGTGCCCGGTACAGCATGACGATCTTGCCTTCGTGTATCACTGTCGCGGGATTAAACGTACCGGCCGCTTCCCACATCGTGCCCTGGGGAGAAAGAATCGGGTCGTTCGATGCCCGCACCCACGGACCAAACGTCACCTCAAGCGTCGGCGTAGCGACCCCGAGTGAAGTGAGCACAAATAACAGCGGCAGGATTGCTCTTGATTTCTTGAGATGCATCACAGTTCAACCCATTCAACTAACGCTGCCGGGCAATATCCATTCTGTTCGCTAGGGATTTTTGGACCGTTCGAATTGCTTGGAGCGGATAATGCCCTCGCCTTCTTTCACAACGATTAGCTGGTTCGGCTTGATATCTTTGAGTGTCTCCACAAGTCCGCTGGGCCAGCGGATTTCGAGCAGGTCCACTTTTTCCGCTTTGCCGATCCCGAAATGCACGCGCAAGTCGTTTTGTGAAAAATAGCCTCCGCCGCTGTGCACTTCGTCGATCTGCGAATGCGGATTTCTTTCTTCCGGAATATGTGTGACGCACCTCAAGCGCGCGCCGATTCCGCTGCGATTTGATTTTGTCCCGATGGTTTTGATCTTGATCCAATGATTGCCAGTCCGCGAATCGCATCGCAGCAGCTGCGGGAAATCGTTTACGGTGTTGACGGCCACATCGAGATCGCCATCGTTGTCGAAATCTCCGAACGCACAGCCGCGCGCGGCAACGGGCGTCGAAATCCCCGGCCCGCCTTTGTAGGAAACGTCCTCGAATCGGCCGTTCCGAAGATTCTTATAGAGAAGCTTTCGCTGCGGGTAGCCCGCTTCCGTTTTGAGTTGCTCGACTTCGGGATAGACATGGCCATTGCAGATCAGAATGTCGGCCCATCCGTCGTTGTCCATGTCGAAGAAGCCGCACCCCCAGCCCAGATATTGCGTGTACTTGCCGAGGCCCGCCTGGTAAGTGGTGTCCTCAAAAGCTGCGCCGCCGAGACCGTGGTAGAGCGACGGCGTGTCGCCGGCAAAATTTGTTTTGACCAGGTCGAGATTGCCGTCGAGATCGTAATCGGAGGCGGAAATACCCATTCCCGCTTGCGGCTTGCCGTCCGCGCTCAGCGCGCAGCCCGCTTCCAGCGCGATGTCCACGAACGTTCCGTTTTTCTTGTTCTGATAAAGCGCGCTGGCGGTGGAATCGTTTGCAACGTAGATGTCTGGCCAGCCATCGTTGTCGAGATCGGCGGTGAGCACGCCGAGGCCGTAGGTGCCATTGGCCTTCAAAATACCTGATTTTTCGGAGACGTCGGTGAACGTTCCGTCGCCATTGTTGTGGTACAGAATGTTTTTGCCGCCGGCCAAACCGGGTGGCCCGCACGCGACCATGACACCTTTATAAAGACACGGCCCGGACTCGGGGACGGGTGCCGTTTTCAGATCGAGGTCGATGTAATTCGCGACAAACAGATCGAGGTGCCCGTCGCGATCGTAATCCACAAAAGCGCAGCCAGTATTCCAGCGCTTGCCGTTCCCGGCCACGCCGGCCTTTTCACTCACGTCCGTGAACGTCCCGTTTCCATTGTTGCGGTAAAGCACATTTTTTCCGAAGTAGGTGACGAAGAGATCGTCGAAACCATCGTTGTCATAATCGCCGACGCACACGCCTTGTCCCCATCCCGAATGCAGTAATCCGGCTTTTGCGGTGACGTCGGTAAATGTGCCGTCGCGATTATTCTTGAAGAGATGACTGGCGGGTTCCTGTCCTGCCGGAAAACCTTCGAGGCGCCAGCCGTTCACAAGAAAAATGTCCAGCCAGTCGTCGTTGTCATAGTCGTAGAAGGCGACGCCGCAACCTGTGGTTTCCAAAAGATATTTGTTTTTGTGTTCACCGCCATAAATGGTCTTCGCATTCAGCCCGGATTCGCGAGCAATATTGACGAAACTGACGCCGAGATCGATTGCCGGAGCCGCGGAAGGAGATTGTTGAAGTTCCATCGCGCCGAGCCCCGCGGCAATCCGCCATTTTCGAAGCATCACCAGCCCCAGCAATTTTTCCAGCGGAAGCACGAAAGCGGAACGGCTGAGCGATTCGAGAAACGCGCGGCGTGTAAAGGACAAAAGAAGCGGTACCTTTCCTTGCGAAGCTCGTGCTAGAATCCGTCGCCTTCCTTTATAGTAAGGCCAATCCGGCATTGCAAGTAAACGGCGCAGTGGTGGCCATCAGCATGCGCACCTGGCGAGAAATTCCTGTTCCTTCCCTAAACCAATCTCGAAGGCCATGTCTGACGCTTTTCGGCGCGTGCGTTGTAGCTGCACTGCTTTTTATGTCTTGGATTCCCTCCGCTCGGAGCCAGGCAATGCAAGCGACACCTCCTCAATTGCAGCTTTCGCGCGCTGTGCACCCCTGGGAATTTCTTCCCATTACCGGAACTCGTGCCGGACTTCTCGGGGACGAATCTGGACGAATGGAAGCGTGGGTCTATCCGCTCAAGATTTTTCGCGAATTTCACTTGAAATTTCACACCGAAGGACGCGTTCTTCCAGCAGAAGCGCTGGCGCGGACCATCACTGTTAGGCCGGAGTCGGCCACAATTCTTTACGCGGATGACACTTTCACCGTGCGCGAGACATTTTTTGTTCCGGTAAACGAGCAGGGCGCCGTCATTTTTTTCGATATTGAAACCGAAAAACCATTGGAGATCGAAGCCGGTTTTCATCGCGATTTTCAGTTGGAATGGCCCGCGGCACTCGGGGCGACTTACATCGACTGGGCTGCGGATCAACACGCCTTTTACTTCGGGGAAGAACAAAAGAAATTCTCGGCGTTCGTTGGTTCACCAACGGCCACGGAACCTAGCTTGGAATTCCAGACCAACTATTCCGAATCCCGCGAGAATTCATTCCTCTTGGGGCCGACCGCAAGCGGCAAACAGAGAAAGTTGCTTGTCATTGCGGGCTCGATGGACGGGCGTGCCGTGGCCGAAAAGACCTACCAGCATCTGACCTCTGCTTACTCAGAATTGTTACAGGAATCCGCAAAGTATTACCGCGACTATCTTCAGCGCACCGTCAGCGTGGCCATTCCTGACCCTCAAGTCCAGCAAGCCTACGACTGGTCGCGCGTTAGCGTCGTTCAGGGGATGGTCACCAATCCCTTTCTGGGGACGGGCCTGGTCGCCGGATATCGAACGTCTGGCGAGTCTCAGCGGCCGGGGTTTGCGTGGTTTTTCGGGCGCGATTCGTTTTGGACTTCTCTTGCGCTAGATGCCGAAGGCGACGATTCGAACGCGCGCACCGCGCTCGACTTCATCAGTAAATTTCAGCGCGACGACGGCAAAATCCCCCACGAAATTTCGCAAGGCGCAAGTTTTGTGAATTGGTTCAAGGACTATCCCTACCCCTACGCTTCCGCGGACGCTACTCCCCTCTACATCATCGCCATGAATGATTACGTCGTGACCAGCGGCGACGCGCCATTTGCCAGGGAAAAGTGGACTAGTCTTTCGAAAGCTTACGAATTCCTGAAATCAACTTACGACGAAAGGGGATTCGCGAAGAATTCTGGGATCGGACATGGCTGGGTCGAAGGTGGTCCGCTTCTTCCCGTCAAGACAGAGTTTTATCAAACCGGCGTGGGAATCGAAGCATTACGCGCGCTCTCCAGCTTGGCGCACCTGGCTGGCAAGGAAGATCTGAGTAAGGAGCTTTCCGCCACTTTTGACCGCCAGAAAAAGTTGATGAACGAAGCGTTCTGGATCGCCGGAAAAAAGAGATTCGCGTTCGCGCTGGACAAGGACAACCAGGCAATGGATGAGCCCAGCGTGCTGGCTTCTGTACCCATGTGGTTTGGATTGCTCGACGAAAACAAAGCGGATGACATGATTGCGCAACTCGCCGAGGAAGGTCATCAGACCGATTGGGGGATGCGCATCATTTCGAATCGTTCCGCCAAATTCAGCGGCGGCGGCTATCATTTCGGATCGGTGTGGCCGCTGTTCACGGGCTGGGCGTCTGTCGGTGAATATCGCTACCACCAGACATTTCCGGCATACACGAATTTGCGTGCCAATGCGCTGCTCGCTTTGGATGGTTCTCTGGGGCATGTGACGGAAGTTCTTTCCGGCGACTACTACCAGCCGCTCTCGACGAGCTCGCCCCACCAAATCTGGTCGGCGGCAATGGTGGTGAGCCCGCTCCTGCGCGGAATGTTTGGGCTGGAAGCGAATGCGTTGGAAAAGAAACTGGTATTTGCGCCGCACGTGCCTGCGGATTGGACACAATTTGGCGTCGAGAATGTCCGAGTCGGGCAAACTGTCTTGGGGCTGAACTACACCAAGTCCGAGGAAGGTATTCAGTTGGAAACTGGCGTATCCAAGCCAGGCCAAGAATGTACACTCGAATTTCGACCGGCGATCAGCTTGCGCGCCAAAGTGCAAAAAGTCGAACTGAATGGCAAGCCCCTCGTTTTTCGCGTTGAGACCAATGAGACGGATCAGCACGTCGTTGTGCGGTTTCCCGTCAAAGAAGGCAAATATATTGTGCGAATTCGGGTCTTGCATGATTTTGGCATCAGCCTACGTTCGAGCTTGCCGGAACTCGGATCCGCTAGCCGCGGACTGCGGTTTCTTTCCGAAACGTGGTCGGCGAACAGGGATCAGTTAACGCTGGGGCTTTCCGGAGCGGTTGGCCAGATCTACGGGCTGCGCGTTTGGAATATCGGGGAGATCCAGAGCGTGGACGGCGCGGAACTCAACCCCAAGTCGGAAGACTCGGCAATCAGAATCCTTTTTCCTTCAACTGGTTCGGATCCCTACCCGCGCCAGAAAGTTGTGATTCATTTCAAGAGTGCTCCGGACACGCGATAAGATTTTTTCTCTGCTTTGGCTGACTGCCTTCCATCAATCAAATCAGCGCTAAAGTAAATGAATCTTCGTCACCTTGCCGTTTCGTAAAAGATTCGGCAGCAGCGGGAGCTCGGAACGCAGAGCAGCGCGGAAACGAGACGCCACGCATCGCGCGGAGATATGATGGGGGTGGTACGCCGTGGATCGGCAAAGAAACGCGAGGCGGAGTGGAACCATGCGGAAAACGAAACTCTTGTATGAGTCTGCTGGCAGCAAGCGCAATGTGCGCTCCCGTTGCGATTCTGGGCCAGCAGGAAAAACCTACGACGCCACCTCCTGACATGGAACACGAGCACCATGGCGGCTTCATGCAGGGAGGCATGCACCATGCGGTGGCTAAGGGCGTGACGCTGGATGCCAAGGTGGATGAGACGGCACATACCATTACCCTCCGCGTCGGCCCTATGACTCTGCCCGCCAACACCGGGCATATGAAAATGCCGCAGCCGCCGGATCTGGTGTGGGACGTACCGATGGACGGCTGGCTGCTCGCGTATCATCCCAGGCTCGTGGACGCAGGCGGCAACGCTGTGCCGGGAACCCCGCTACATCACACGGCGTTCTGGAACGAAAACCGCGCGGATTTTCTCTGCCCGAACAAGGAAGAGCACATTTTTGGCGCCGGAAGTGAGATGACCGACTGGGCGGAAGTGCCGGGCTACGGTTATCACGTGCAGAAAGACGACAGGATCCGCATCGAGACGATGGTGTATAACCCCACGGCCATGCCATACGACAAGGTCTATCTCGAAGTAGTGATTCCTTTCCAGCGGTTGAGTGATTCCGTATCCCAGCCCAGAAAGAATGTATATCCGGCATGGATGGACGTGTCGTCCTGTGGGAATTCGGGTTATGACTTGCCTGCCGGGAAAAGCGAAAAATCGGGGATGGTAACAGTGAAATACAACGGTGTGTTGCTCGGCGTTGGCGGTCACCTGCACGATTATGGGAGGCAGGTCGTGCTACAGGATGTTTCACGCAAAGAAACGGTGGCCACACTGGATGCAAAAGTGGACGGCCAGGGGCAGCTCCTGTCCATGCCAACGAAATTGTTCTTTGCCGAAGGTGGGTACAAATTCGGCGCGGGAGATGTGCTGAAGATTTCCGCGACGTACGAAAACCCGACGGGAAAGCTCCTGCATGATGGCGCAATGGGGATTGCCGTCGGTTACTTTGTCCCCGTCGACGACAAAGTCATGGCCGCGCTACGTCGCAAAACTAAACCAAGCCACGATATGGCCACCATGTCCCACGATCACTGAGAGGCATGAAACAACGGACCAAGCATTCCACTTTCACTGACCGCCAGCCGGGCGGCCGATGCCGGGCATGTTGCTGCCCCGGCCGGGTTTGAGTTCGGCGCAAACTTGATCGAATTGGGAGGAATTCGCGGCCAGATAGTTCTTGGCAAGGGTCTGGAGCGTGACGAGATTATCGGGCGAAACGTTGTCCATTTGTCCGGCGGCGAGGGGCAAGCCGGAAACCTGCAGGCGATCCGGGTAGAGCAAGCGCGCTTCCACGAACGCGGCCATGGACGGGTTATTGACGAAGACCCCGCCATCGACGAGGGCGTAGTCGTCTGCGCCGCGTACGAGATGAAAGGGCGGGAAAAAGGTCGGCGCAGCAGAAGTGGCCCGGGCGATGTCGACGACTTTCCAGTTGTAGTCCGGACGAGCAGCGATCAGGTGACTCTTGAAGAAAAACGGCATCTGTTTCTGGAGATTGTAGCTGGAGATGAGAAGCGGGGTCTGAGCGGTACAGAATTCCGTGGACTGGAAAAACCTGGTGAGGGTTTTTTGCAAACCATCGACGGAGTATTTCGGGAAAAGGAGCTGCCGCAGAGGCGTGAGCCAGCTTTTCTGAAAAATAGCCGATCCATTCTGGAGATAAAGATTGAGGAGTTGATCTGGGGTATAAGGTTTGCCGTTGTTGCAGAGCGTGCCGAGACCCAGCGCGATGATACCGCCCGTAGAAGTTCCGGCGATCAGGTCAAACGTCTGGCAAAGCTCCTTGCTCAGGCGCTTCTGGATCTCACCAAGGAGCACCGCAGGGATAATGCCGCGAATGCCGCCTCCGTCCACGGAGAGGACTTTGATGGTGTTCGGCTGGCCATCCGGCATGGAATCAGTATTCCTTCACCTTGGTGCCTGTGAAGGATTGTGCTGGATTGAGAGGAATCGTTACAGGGCAAATTGATGCGGAGCCAGGGCAGACAAGTCTAGAGTCGAGAGCAGCCTGAGCCGCGAAGGAGTATGGTCAAATTTGCTGGAGCTTCCAGCGACCGCGCTTGAAGAGGACGACGCTGACGGCGGCGATGAAGGCTTCGGCGATAACGATAGACCAGAAGACTCCGCGGGAGCGCATGCCAACGGTGATCGCCAGGAAGTAGGCCAAGGGAATTTCCACCAGCCAGAAGCCGAAGAAATTCACGATGGTGGGAGTGACGGTATCACCAGCGCCGTTAAAGGCCTGGAGCATGACCATGCCGTAAGCGTAGCCGATATTGCCGTAGCTGATGATCCGCAGGCAGGAAGCGGCCAGCGGAACGACAGCGGGATCGCTGGTGAAAAGGCGGATGACCGGCTCGGCGAAAACGATGAAAAAGACGCCGATGAGACCGAGAAAGATCATGTTGTAGAGGCCGGTGCGCCAGACGGAAGTCTCGGCGCGCTCGGGCTGCCTGGCACCCAGATTCTGGCCCACGAGGGTGGCAGCGGCATTGCTGAGTCCCCAGCTCGGCAGAATAATGAAGATGACAATGCGGATAGCGATGGTGTAGCCGGCGAGCGCGGCGGAGCCGAAGATGCTGACGATGCGAACGAGGCCGATCCAACTGGTATGCGCGATGGCAAATTGCAGAATGCCGGTGAAGGAGACACGCAACAGACGCCAGAGAACACCGAGGTTGAGACGGATCTGGCTGCGAAGGATGCGGATGCGCTCCGAGCCGCGGAGAAGGCGATAGAACTGATAGAGAACGCCAATGCTGCGGCCTGTGAAAGTGGCGAGAGCAGCGCCGGTAACGCCAAGCTTGGGAAAGGGGCCCCAGCCAAAGATCAAGCACGGATCGAGGACAAGATTAATGATGTTGGAGACCCAGAGGAGGCGCATGGCGATGGCTGCGTCGCCGGCGCCGCGGAAGATGGCGTTGTTGAGGAACAGCAGCATGATGGCGCCGCTGCCACCGAGGGCAATGCGGGCGTAACCGGAGCCGACGGCGAGGATCTGCCGGGACGCGCCCATGAGACGAAGCAAGTGCGGCGCGTAGAAAAGACACGGAATGCCAACGAGCGCGGAGATTGCAAGACCGATGGCAATGGCTTGAACGCCGGCAACGGCCGCGCCGGCAGGATCTTTTTCGCCGATGCGGCGTGCGACCATGGCGGTGGTCGAGAGGCTGAGGCCGAAGCCGATGGCCATGACCAGGCTGAGGAGCGATTCCGTGAGGCCGACGGTGGCAATGGCATCGGCGCCGAGACGGCCGACCCAGAAAACATCCACGACGGCGAAAAGCGACTCCAGCACCATCTCCAGGACCATGGGAATGGCGAGCAGGAGAATGGCGCGATTGAGGCTGCCGGTGGTGAAGTCCTGGTGGGAGCCGCGAAGCGATTCGCGGATGGAGCTCCACAAGGTAGGTATGGAAGTGGCGAGAGCGGTTTGTTCCTGCGACATGAAAACCTTTACATTCTGCGCAGGCGCTTCCTGAAAATCAGGCGCGCGGGCGCGGTCGAGAAAATGGATAGAAAGAAACAGAGGAGGATGCGATCCGCGCTAGCGGCGGATTAGCTGCGTACAGCGATTTGGGGGACGAACATGAGCGTTGTCCTTGGCGCGGCCCTTGCGTTTCGACTGCGCCGGAAGTCCGAGTGTTTGCGGACCGTGTATGACGAAAGGAATTGTAGCTTGAGGGGATGGGGGCTGGCTAGCAAAAATGAGGGGAGGCGGTCAGGCAGCGGCGATGCGGCGGATGAGGTCCTGCTGCTCGGAGATGGATTCGGCGCCGATGGTGAAAGCGTCGAGGAGATTGAGGGAGAGTGCGAACTTGAGGGCTTCGTCCTGGCGATTGCGGAGCTCGCCCTGGCCAAGAATTTTCATGCCGACGATGCCCTTACCGGCAGCGCGCATCTCGCGGATGACGCTGACGAGGGTATCGGGATCGGAGTCCATGTAAGCACCGACGGGATTGATTCGAACGAGATGCACTTCGACCCACGAGGATTTTGTGGCGGTACGGAGGGCTTCGATGCTGTGGCAGGAGCAACCATGGGCGCGAATGATGCCTTTCTGCTTGGCTTCGGAGAGAACGTCCATGACGCCCTTGAACTGTTCGGTCCAATCGTGTTCGGTGAGACAGTGCATGAGGCAAATGTCGATTTGTTCTACGCCGAGTTCACGGCGGAAACGGTCGAGATCGGCGCGTGCGGAGGCGGCATCGCGCGCCCAGGTCTTGGTGAGCACAGTCACTTTGTCACGAGGAACATGCTTGAGGGCTTCCGCGACGTGCGGGTGGCTACCGTAGGAATCGGCGGCGTCAAAAAAACGAAGACCGTGGTCGTAGCCATTGAGGAGGAGTTCGGAGAGGCCTTTTACACCGAGAGCGGTCTGGTGGGAATGATGGCCGACTCCAACGGTGCCGGTGCCCATCGCAAGGCGGCTGGTCTGGATACCGGTCTTACCGAGGGTGACGGTGTCGGAAGCGGAGAACTTTTGGGAAAGTGGAGGAACGACGAAGGCCCGGCGGGGGAACGCGTTCGAATGAAGCCAGGTGCCTCCGGCGGCGCAAGCGGTGCGATGGAGGAATTCGCGGCGTTTCATTGGGCCTCCTAGTGAAAGCATAACGCAGGTGTTAAGCCCTCATCCAGCTTGGACGCTGCGGAAAAGGTCGGGTTATCACAACCCGTGAACGAATCCTACGATATGAAGTGGTGTGTGGCGAGGATCGCGGAAGGAATCTAGCCGCGCGGGCACGGACTTCAGGTGCGCAGCAGGCCTCGGGGAACGTGATGCGGCTTTTCGGGACGGTCGTGGTGGGCCCACCAGTCGCGCCAGGCATCGGGATTTTTGCCGAAGTCCGCGCCCGTAATGGAGTGCAACGCAGCATAGACCAGGTCCTTCGTGGCAGAGTCCAGGGAATCATCGTCGAGAAGATTGAGTAACTCGGGAACGGCGGTCAGACGCTGTTCGCCGGTGAGCATGCCGGAATGCGCTAGGTTGCACGCCGCGCGTTCACGGATTTTCGGCGAAGAGTCGTGCGCCATAATCGAAAGAAGCGGGTCGATGGACTCGTCCGTGCCGAGCATGGCTAATCCTTCCACGGCCCAGAAACGAGTTTGCTGGCTGGGGTCATGCGCGTAGCGGAGGAGAGTCGCCAGCACCGTGGCCGGCTCAACGCCACGATTGCCGAGCGCGCCGAGTCTCCAGAGCGTCAGCGAGCGGCTTTCGGGGTCGTTGTGAATCTGGTTTAGAAGATGCGCGACGCTTTCCGGGGACTTGCTGAGATTGCTGGCCGCGAGATCGATTTCTAGTGCGGCGATTCGAACGCGGGGATCCTCGGATTCCAGCGCCGCGAGCACAAGATGGAAAAGCCGGTCGGTATTCTCCAGGCGGCCTCGCCACGCATCCAAATTCTGGTGAATCAGCTCGAGCGATGGCTCATTTCGATGAATGGCGAGATCGAGCAGCCGCTCCACCTGCTGTTGCGGCGCCAGATGGCTGATCCTTTCAATTTCTTTGTTTGCTGCGCCAGGCAGGGAATCGGAGACAAGCGCGGGCGGCGCCTGTAGAGATGATCCTGATTGCGCGAGTGTCGGGGTTAGCCAGTTTGCACGAACAATTTGAAAGCGAGCAACCTGAAAACCTGCAGTGACGGAGAGAAAGGCGAGGAGCGCGAGGCACCAGGCAAGGCGGCTGGGGCGAATCGGGAATACCGAATCGCGGGGAGATGCGGCGGGCGCCTCCAGCTGTGTGCCGGAGCGACCAGAAGGCTGTTCGAATGATGAAGCCATAATTTAAACCCGCGCAGACAACCACGCAAGCTAAGCGGCACATTAAAAGGCAGGTTAAACAGCGACAATGGTACGGGGGGCCAGACGTCCTCTTATCCGCCTGCAAACCCTGTTGGTTCAACGCGATTGGGGGAGTTACTGGTACGCGGCGCTACAAAGCATACCGTACGAAAGAACAGGTGCGCCTCAAGCTGCATTCGAACGGAGAAGGACGCTTCCCAGAATTGCGTTCGTGGCCCAAGTCTCCAACCGCAAAGTCATCCGGACTAAAAACCCGTACTTTGTTGGGGGTAGAGGGTCTGCTAGAATAAGGAGCTTGGTCTTGCTGGTTTCTGTGCAGACAATCCAGGCTAATATAAAGAGTAAGCAGGAAAAACAATGGCACTGAAGTGTGATTTTTGCGGCAAAGGGCCGCATTATGGAAACGTGGTGAGCCACGCGAACAACACGCGCCGGCGGCGGTGGAATCCGAATCTGAAACGCGTGCACGCAGTCGTGGCGGGCGTGAAGAAGCAAGTGCGTATCTGCACGGCGTGCATCCGTGCCGGCAAGGTGAAGAAAGCCGCCTGAGCCTCCAACCTTGGACTTACCTGCTGCAATCCTGCATTTCTTGGGGCGCTCGATGAAGCAGTCAAAGGGAGTGAAGCGCGCCGTCGCGTTGCTACCGCTGGCGGCCATGCTGTTCGCCATACTGGCGGGCTGCAACAAGCAGACGCAACATGCGCCCGACGTGTGGGCAGTCGTCAACGGAAAAGAGATTAAGCGCGATGAAGTTGAAAAATATTACCGCACGCGCGTGAACCCCGAGGGCCAGGAACCATCGCAGGAAGAAGCTCTTTCCCTCAAGCTGAACGTGCTGGACGAGCTGATCAACAACGAGATTCTACTGGAACGCGCGAAGAAGTTGAACCTCGAGGCCAGCGACGGCGAAGTCGAAGACAAGTTCACCGAACTGAAGAGCCCTTACACGGAGGAAGAATTCCAGCGCCAGTTGAAGAGCGGCGGCGTTTCCGTGGATGACCTGAAACGCGACCTGCGCCGGCAACTTTCCATTACCAAGCTGATGAACCGTGAAGTGGTGGCGAAGATTGTCATCACGGATCAGGACGTCGCGGATTTCTACAATGCGAACAAGGCGCAGTTTAACGTGGCGGAGCCGCAGTACCGCATCGCACAGATCGTTGTAACGCCGAGAAAAGAGCCGCAAATTCGCAATCGCAAAAATGACGATGCCACCAATGAGGCAGAAGCGCAGCGCAAAGTAAAAATGCTGATGGACCGGCTGAACAGCGGCGCGGATTTCGCGCAGCTGGCGATGGATTATTCCGAAGACATGAATTCGGCGGCGACCGGCGGCGACCTGGGGTATGTGCCGGAGTCCGCGCTGAACCAATCCGATCCCGCGCTGAAGAAGATGGTCGTTGGATTGAAGCCGGGACAGGTGAGCCCGCCAATCCAATTGAAAGAAGGTTACCGGATTCTGAAGTTGATAACGCGCGAGTCGCCCGGACTGCGCGGGATCAATGATCCACAGGTACAACAGACCATTCGCGATACGCTGCGCAACCGCAAAGAACAGCTATTGAAGGCCGCTTACCTGGCCATTGCACGCGACGAAGCGCGAGAGACAAATTATCTGGCGGAGCAGGTGATTGAAGCGGCGGGCAAGCTGCCCGATGCGGCGAAGACCACGATGCCGCCGAAGTCCATCGGGCACTGAAAACTGTCTCTGCCAGAGACCCATTCTTTCAAACAAGAAGAATTTCCTTTGAACCAAGACCGGCAGTGAGCTCCCCCTTGCTGAGGTACGTAAAGCCAAGACCCGCGGCAAAAGGCGGCTGGCCCAGAGCCTCCAGCAAATCTTGATGGCGGCCAATGGCGAAAAGATAGCCAAGCACGCCGGTCGAGCGGCCCAGAATTTTTTTCACCCGGGCCTGATCGCCAGGCGCGCCCATAAATTTACAAAGAATCTCCGGATTGCCCCGAGGAGCAGGCTCCGAAGGATCCTCCCACCATTCGGACGCCGAGATATAGGCGTCCAGCAATTTTCCCGAGTTAAACAGTTGATACCAGAGCACATCGTCATCGTGGTTTAGTACGGCCAGAGCGGGGCATTCGAGATGCGTCGAAGCCGTGAGCGCGAGCGACCCGAGCAAATCGGTGTCCTGATTTTCGCACTCGCGGTCGCAAATGACGGTGAAGCCGTTCGTTGTAGGTGTCAAGAATGCATTTCGATTGAGACTGCGAAGCAACGCGGCGATGTCGGATTGCGATGGTCCACGCATCGTGACGTTTGTATAGAAGTTGCCCATCGCTATTACTCGACCCAGGCGAGAACTTCGCCGGCGGTGACCGGCTGGCCTTCTTTGGCGAGAACACGTTCGATGATGCCGGTCTTCGGTGAGCGGATTTCGTTCTGCATTTTCATGGCCTCGACAACGAGCAGCCCCTGGCCAGCTTCGACGTGGTCGCCCGCTTTCACCAGAACGCGAACAATCTTGCCTGGCATCGGCGCCACGATCTGCTGGCGGCCTTGCGCTTCGACGTGCCCGTGGCGGCGGCCGCTCCAGGAGCGAGGGTCAATCACTTCCGCGCCGAATTCCTGAGTACGGGTTTGGAGCTTCAGCTTGCTGCCGGACTCTGGAGTGATCCGGACTTCGTGCGATTCTCCATTCAACAGGATCGAGAGTATGTATGGAGAAATTTGGACGGCGTCGGCATCGACAGCCTGGCCGTCAAGAATAATGCGCCAGCCGTTGGAGTTGCGTTCCAGCTCGACGCTGTGGGTTTTCTTGCCGAATAAACCTTCGAGTTGGATTTCGTATTTCATGGCTCGCGGTCCAGTTGCGCGCGGCGGCCTTCAAGTTTCCAGCGGGAGGGCGTATCGCACTCGTGTACCGCAGCGGATGGCGCGCCGCCCTGTGTCGCCTGCCAAATGGCGGCGGCGATAGCGGCAGCGTTCGAAACAGCGCTGCCCGTTTCATCCGCATTCGAATCAGCCGTTGCGGCGTTCGGACGGCGAAGCAATTCGTCGAGCCATTTGGTGTGAATTTCACCACGCAGGAAATCCGGATCCGAAAGGATGCGGAGGAATAGCCCGGCGTTGGTTTTGATGCCGGTTACGGCATACTCCTCGAGAGCCCGGCGAAGGCGCGCGATAGTCTCTTCGCGGCTGTTGCCCCAGGCGATGAGCTTGCTCAACAGCGGATCGTAATCGTTGGGCACGGTCCAGCCTTCATAAACGCCGTCGTCCAGGCGAATTCCGGGACCGCTGGGCACATGACAGGAAAGAATTTTTCCCGGCGAAGGAAAGAAATTGTTAGCGGGATCCTCTGCGTAGAGGCGGACTTCCATTGCGTGGCCGCGCGGCGTTATGGTTTCCCAGGCGAACGGCAAGCGATGGCCGGCGGCGATGGCGATCTGGAGTTTGACGAGATCGAGACCAGTGACTTGTTCGGTGACCGGGTGCTCCACCTGCAGGCGTGTGTTCACTTCCAGAAAATAAAAATCCAGATTCTGGTCCACCAGGAATTCGACGGTGCCGGCATTCACATATCCACCGGCGCGAGCGAGGCGCACCGCGGCGTCACCCATTTTCTTGCGCAGGTCCGGCGTAACGATCGGCGAAGGCGCTTCTTCGATGACTTTTTGATGGCGGCGCTGAACCGAGCATTCGCGTTCGCCGAGGGAAACGACGCGGCCGTGGTTGTCGGCAAGAATCTGGATTTCGATATGACGCGGCCGCTCCAGATACTTTTCCAGGTAGAGTCGCTCGTCGCCGAACGCGTTCATCGCTTCGGAGGAAGCGTCGCGAAACGCGGATTCGAATTCGGCGTCGCTGTGGACAAGGCGCATGCCCTTGCCGCCCCCGCCGCTGACTGCTTTCAGCAAAACGGGGTAGCCCATGCTTTGCGCGACGGCCTGCGCCTCGGCGAGCTTTTCAATGGGGTCGTTGGTTCCCGGAACCGTTGGAACATCGGATCGACGCGCAAGCTGGCGGCCCGCGGTTTTCGAACCGAGAGCTTCCATAGCTTCGGCTGGCGGACCGATAAAGGTAAGGCCCGCATCCGTGCAAGCTCGGGGTAGAGCAGGGTTTTCGGCGAGAAAGCCGTAACCAGGATGGACAGCGTCGCAGTGCGAGTGCCGCGCTACGTCCATGATCTTCTCAATGCTGAGATAGCTTTCGCGCGAGGGCGCGGGGCCAATGGGATACGCTTCATCAGCGAGGCGGACGTGGAGCGACTTGCGATCCACGTCGCTAAAGATCGCAACCGACCGGATGCCGAGTTCGCGGCAGGCGCGCAGGATGCGCACGGCGATTTCACCACGATTGGCAATCAGGATTTTCTTGAACATAAGGGACTAAGCGAGGGAAAAGTTTAGCACGCGGAGAAACTCGGCAGTGGGTCTCTGCACCTCACGTTGCCTAGATGCTACTTCAGGAGTTTTTGCAGATCTTTCCACTTGACGAGGATGATTTTGTTCTCCTGAAGAGCTTTCTTGAACTCCGGGCTGGTCACAGTGTCATAGTCGCGTTGCCGCCATGCCGCTCCGTAATCGGGGTGGTCCACCATGACCGCTTGCAGCTCAGCGTCATCGTGGCCGAGGTGAACAATCATTTCCGTGAGTCCGGGCTTCATGTTCTTGATCGCGTCGATATAGAAACTCATCCACGCGTTCGCTTGAATCGTGGGGTTCGCGATCACCACCGAGTCCACGATGATGTCCTTTTCCTGGAGAAGCGAGAGCAGCTTGGCTCCTTCGCCGGGCAACCGGGGCGCGAAGAAAGGTAGTTTGTATTCGTGAGCAATTTTGACAAATGCTGCGAATAATTCCGGGGAGGAAAACAGCGCCCCCATGTGGGTGTCGAGATGCGTGGGGTGAATCCCCGAAGCAACAGCAAATTCGACTTGTGTGCGAATTTCGCGCTCCGCTTCTTCGGGCTTGATATGCGAGACGGCCGCGGGAGTCTCCGGCCAAAGATAGCCAGAAGGATCGAGCAGCGTGGGGACCCTATTTTTTGATTCCACTGGACCCCAGCGATAGGTCCGCCATTCGCTGGTGAGCGTGAGGTGCAAACCCAAATCGGCATCCGGATGGGCTTTCGCATAGTTCGCGACTTCGGACAACCAGGGGCACGGCACCATGATGCTGGCGGAGGTGATTGCATTTTTGTCCAGCGCATCGAAGCTGGCGGCATCCACGGAATGCGCAACCGCAAGATCGTCGGCGTGAACGATGAGGAGTTTCGAATCGGCCGGGTAGCCGAGCCGCTCCGCAACCGTTTTAGTTTGTGCTCGAGTACCCGCAGCCACCAAGAATAAAACTGCAATTGCAGCTGTAAGCCTATGAAGATGCATCGCAGCTCCAGTCAGGGTGGGAAAGTGAACTTTTGCTTCATAACGGAATGTTGCCATGCTTCTTCTTCGGATTTGTGTCGCGCTTGTTCTCGAGGGCGCGCAGAGCGGTGATAAGGCGGGCGCGAGTGTCGGCTGGCTCGATGACGGCGTCGATGTAGCCATGTTCGGCGGCAACGAAAGGATTGGCAAAACGCTCGCGGAATTCGGCGATTTTTTCCTGGCGAAGCTTTTCGCGCTCGGATTCGGGGGCTTTGTCCAGATCGCGTTTGTACACGATGTTCACTGCGCTTTCGGGACCCATGACGGCGATCTCCGCTGTGGGCCAGGCAAAGTTGGCGTCAGTACGGATATGTTTCGAGGCCATGACGCAGTAGGCGCCGCCATAAGCTTTGCGCGTAATCACGGTGATTTTCGGGACCGTGGCTTCGGCGAACGCGAAGAGCAGTTTCGCACCATGCCGGATGATCCCGCCGAACTCCTGCTGCGTGCCGGGGAGGAAGCCGGGAACATCCTCGAATGTAATCAACGGGATGTTGAAGGCGTCGCAGAAGCGCACGAAGCGCGCGCCCTTCACGGAAGCGTTGATGTCGAGGACCCCGGCGAGAAATGCCGGCTGATTGCCGACGATGCCGACGGGGCGGCCATCAAGCCGCGCGAAGCCCACAACGATATTTTTCGCGTAATGCTCGTGCACTTCGAAAAAGTAGCCATCGTCCACGATCAAGTGGATGGCGTCCTTGATGTCGTAAGGCTTTTGGGGGTCGGCGGGTACAAGCGTGTTAAGCGTTTCATCGCGGCGAGTGGCGGAGTCTGAAGTAGCGCGACGGGGCGGGTCATCCACATTGTTCGAAGGAAGAAAACCCAGCAGCTCGCGGATCATGGCGAGGCAATCGGCATCGTCGCGCGAAACAAAATGCGCCACGCCGCTCTTCTCATTGTGCGTCATGGCGCCGCCGAGTTCCTGCTTGGTGACTTCCTCATGCGTGACGGTCTTGATGACGTCCGGGCCGGTGACGAACATGTAGGAAGTCTCGCGCGTCATGAAAATGAAATCGGTGATGGCCGGCGAATAGACCGCGCCGCCGGCGCAAGGTCCCATGATCGCGCTGATTTGCGGAATGACGCCGCTGGCCAACGTGTTACGCAGAAAAATGTCGGCATAACCGGCAAGCGAAGCGACGCCCTCCTGAATGCGCGCGCCGCCGGAATCGTTGAGGCCGATGACCGGGGCGCCCGCGCGCATGGCGAGGTCCATTATCTTGCAGATCTTCAGCGCGTTCGTTTCCGAGAGCGAACCGCCAAATACCGTGAAGTCCTGCGCGAAAACGTATACCAGGCGTCCATCGATGCGGCCGAAACCCGTAACGAAGCCATCGCCGGCGGGACGTTGCTCTTGCATGCCAAAATCCACGCAGCGGTGACGGACGAATTTATCCAGCTCTTCGAAGGTACCTTCATCAAGCAGCAGATGGATGCGTTCACGAGCAGTAAGCTTGCCCGCTTTGTGCTCGCGTTCGCGGCGCTCGGGACCGCCGCCGGCCTCTGCTTCCGCGGATAGGCGATGAAGTTCATCCATGCGATCGCGATGTTTTGCCGCGGACGACAGGATCGGTTTTGGCTCAGACAACGGGTCCTCCCTCAGGAGGGGGTTCTTTTGTGGAGAAAATCCGGACGGCGAGGTGCGTGGCAAGCCAAACGGTTCCCAGGAGCAAGACGACGCCCAGAATCAGCTCCGCGCCCATGGCGGTGGCGCGGTCCAGCGGCGATTCGAGCGAAGTCACGTACTCCGTCGCCTGGACGAGAATAAACATCGCGCCGAGAGTCATCGTCACGATGAGGATCGTGGTCAGGATGGAAGCGAGGATCATCTTCATGGGTGTTGGATTGGGCCGCCCAGGCGCGGTGTAGAGAAGGATAGCGCAACCAAGCAAAAATCAGAATACGGAAGGCCGCGTGAAGAGAGTATGCACTAACTCAGAGGTTCCAGAGTCAGCGCAACCCAGACCAGTCGTCGGCAACGATGATGGAGTCGCTGGGATTGGAGGTGTCGTATTTCACGCTGGCCGGTTGCCCGGCCACGAGCCGATCGAAGCGAATCTGCCCCTCAAGCCCCGTAATGTCTTGCGCGGTGTGATAAGTGACTCCGGAAATCGCATAACTATAGGAAACCAGATGGCGCGGCCCCAAATCGCCGAGGGGGTGGGCGCTCTTGTTGAAGAAGCCCTTGCGCGCTTCTTTGGATTCCGGCGGGTGCTCGATGAGCTCGACAACCTGCCCTTCCGCAATCCGGCCGATCTGATTGAGATGAAGGCGGCGCTTGCGTTCGGCTTCGTACGGATCCACGGCGGGGCGGAAGAAAGCGTAAGCGATCATGGCCAGGGCTGCAATGGCCGCACATACCATGGTCAAAATCAGTTTCCAGTCAGCGAGCAAGGCTTGCAACGAGCGGGCTCCGTAGCTTCAAGTATGTGGGATTCAGCACAGCGCAAGACACGATACGCGCTTCCGCCGCAGTGGAAGATAACGATTCGTTCCACCTGCGTCCCACTGATGCGTATTCTACCGAAACCGAGCGGCTTGCGTGAAACTACGCTTGCGGGGCGTGCACCGGATTGCGCAACACGCCAATACCGGCCACGCTGACCTCCACCGTGTCGCCCGCTACGAGCGGCCCAACTCCCGCTGGCGTTCCGGTGGCGATGACGTCGCCGGGAAGCAGTGTCATCATGCGAGAGATCCAACGGATGAGGAACGCCGGTGGATAGACCATCAGGGAAGTGCTGCCGGACTGGCGGCTGGCGCCGTTGACATGCGTCTCGACGAGAACGTTAGAGGGGTCGAGATCCGTTTCGATATGCGGGCCGACGGCGCAAAAGGTATCGAAACCCTTCGCGCGGGTGAACTGAACGTCGGATTTCTGGAGGTCGCGCGCCGTAACGTCGTTGAGGCAGGTGTAGCCCAGGACATGGGCGAGCGCGTCATCGCTGTCGCGCAGATGCGAACAGGTGCTCCCCATGACGATGGCGAGTTCACCTTCATGCTCCACGCGCTGGGAATACGGCGTCAGGACGATTGGTTCCTGCGGGCCAACGATCGACGAAGGCGGCTTGAGGAACATCAACGGCTCTTTGGGCACCTCGTTGCCGAGTTCCGCCGCGTGGGCTGCGTAATTCCTGCCGATACAAACAATTTTTGAGGGCGAAACCGGCGCAAGAAAACGCACATCGGCGAGGCGCAAGGAACGCGATCCGCGCGTCCACGCGCCCCAGGGTACACCGGAAATTTCGATTACGCCGCCGTCTTCGATCAAACCGTGGAGCGGTGCAGCGGACGTTGATGGTGAAGCATCGCGGATCACAAAACGGCAGAATTTCATCTGGGATCAGCTCGCATGATGATTGGGATGAGAAGCATGCGCCGCTCGGGTTCTCCAAATGGTGACGGTAATCCAGGAAAGAGTCGCGATGATCATATACACGACGGCGCCGATCATAAAGACCTGAAACGTGCTGTGCCAGTCACTGAGGTTTCGAAAGAAAACACAAAGTAAGCGATAGTAGCAACTAAAGAGAAGCCACGCGACCAAGCCGGAGGCCAACTGGTGCCCGGGCAGGGACAGGAAGCGCAGGAAAGGAATCAGCGCGCAGAGGCAGAGAAGCACCGCGGCAGCTAGATTGCGCTCCACCGCCAACCGCTCGATCAGCGGCACACGATTGGCAAGAAAGAGCCAGGCTGTAAATACCAGCGCTAGGCAAACACTGGTGTACACGCCGATTCGAATCGCCGCGTTGCGGAAGATCCGGAACCAGCTATAGCCCGGTAAATAGGCGCGAATCGGCATCCGATGCTGGACTCCCAAGACTCGAAAAATCATCTAACCCGGAATCACGATGAAGGTTGCGTGACGTCAACGGCGACAGAGGCGCTCGGCGCGCTCTCATTTCCCGCGCGATCGACGGCAGTCACGGTATACCAGTAGCGATGACCGGGCTCTACAGACGTATCACGAACAGCAGGCGTGGGCAATAAATCTGGACTGAGAACTTGCCCCCTGGTGCCTTCCTGTTCACTCCTATAGACGCGGTAGCCTGCCAGATCGGTTTCAAGGCTGATGGACCAGGAGAGATCGACAACCATCGCACCCGGAGCCGCGCCCGGCAGCAAAGCAGCTACAACGCCCTGTGGTGCCGCAGGGGGAAACGTATCGAGCGGAGTAACCGTCACGGGCGGCGAGGCAGCGGACTCCAGTTCGCTGCCATCGGCCTGAATGACGCTACGCACGACGTAGACATAGGTGTGGTCAAACGCAAAGGAAGTGTCGCGGTAGCTACTGGTCTCGGAAGTTGCGAGCAGCGAATATGGCGTTTCATTTTTCCCTTGAGGGGGAACCGACGCGGATGCAGCGGCAGAGGGAGTAATCTCCGAGCGATAGATTCGATAACCCGTGATCAACGCGGGAAGCGGATCTCCCGCCGAGGTTCGTGCCGGGGCCGTCCAGTTCAACTCGATCGCCGGCTCGGTGACGCGGGCATCGACAGAAGCGATCCGCTCGGGAACAGCAAAAACCCGCACGGACACGACATTCGAATCCGCTGACACGCGCTTCTGGGAAGCTCGCGTTCGAACCGTATAAGCAAGTGTGCGTCCCGCGGACGCTTTAATCTCCTCGGGCGCGATCGGATCGGTGAAGCCAATGTGTCCCTCGGAGCGGGAATTGTCCACGAGCGCGCCGGGAATGGCGTAGACAACGCGAAACGATGAGAGATCGGGCGAGCCATCGGGCTTCAATGCGCCACGAAGGATTTCAACCGCTGGAGTTGTGGCAAGCTTCACGCCAGCTACCGAATTCGAAGGCATGGTGAAGGTTAGCCGCACGCCGTCTCCGTCCTGATGAGCCGTCAGATCCGTGATGGCCACCGGAACCACTGGAGTGGGCGGCGTGGGTTCCCCGGGCGCGCCGCAGGCAACAAGGAAAACGCAAAATAGAAAATAGAAAATGAGGAAGAATGGCGCGGGGCGCACTGCAATGTGGGGTCTCGTCCCTTTTCTATTTTCCATTTTCCAATTTCAAGAATTACAGAATGTAGCGGCTCAGATCCTGGTTCTTTACAATATCTGCGAGCTGCTTGGTCACATAAGCCGCGTCCACTTTCACATTCTTTTTCTTGAGGTCGGGCGCTTCGAACGAAATCTCGTCGAGAACTTTTTCCAGAATGGTATGCAGGCGCCGCGCCCCGATATTTTCCGTTTGTTCGTTCACGCTGGTAGCAAAGCGCGCGACCGCCGCGACGGCGTCCTCCGTGATGTTCAGCTTGACGCCTTCGGTTTCCAGCAGCGCCACATACTGCTTGATGAGCGCGTTCTTCGGCTCGGTCAGAATTCGAATGAAATCCTCTTCCTTGAGCGATTGCAGTTCCACGCGAATCGGCAAGCGGCCCTGGAGTTCCGGAATCAAGTCGGAAGGTTTGGTTACGTGAAACGCGCCCGCCGCAATAAATAGAATGTGATCGGTGCGAATCATCCCATAGCGCGTGTTGACAGTGGTACCTTCAATAATCGGAAGAATGTCCCGTTGTACGCCCTCGCGCGAAACGTCCGGCCCATGTCCGGATTCGCGGCCCGCCACTTTATCAATTTCATCAATAAAAATGATGCCCATCTGTTCCGCGCGCTCCACCGCCACGCGCGTCACCTGGTCCATATCGAGCAGTTTGTTCTCTTCTTCCTGGATCAGGTATTCGAAAGCGTCGGCCACGCTCATTTTGCGTTTTTTCTTCTGCTGGCCGAACATGCCGGAGAGCATGTCCTTGATATTGACGTCCATCTCCTCGACGCCCTGATTGGAAATAATTTCGAACGACGGCATGGCGCGCTCGCGGACTTCGATGTCCACCATGCGCTGGTCCAGCTTGCCTTCGCGAAGCTGCGCGCGAAGTTTCTCGCGCGTGCGTTGGTTCTGCTCGCGCTGCGCGGCTGCTTCCGCTTCCGGAGTGCCCGGCGCGGGTGGTGGAGGTGGCGGCAGCAGCAGATCAAGCACGCGCTCTTCCGCGGCCTGCTCGGCGCGGTCAGCCACCTCATCCAGTTTTTCCTCGCGGATCATGTCAATGGAAGTTTCCACCAGGTCGCGCACCATGGATTCGACGTCGCGTCCGACGTAGCCGACTTCGGTGTACTTGGAAGCCTCGACTTTAACGAACGGGCATCCAGCCAGACGCGCAAGCCGCCGTGCAATCTCCGTTTTCCCCACTCCCGTCGGGCCGATCATCAAAATGTTCTTCGGCAAAACATCTTCCGCAATTTCCGGCGGAAGTTTCTGTCGGCGGACGCGATTGCGCAACGCCACCGCGACAGCTCGCTTCGCCGCATTCTGGCCGACGATATATTTATCGAGCTCCAGCACGATTTCACGCGGCGTCATGTCGTCGAGCGCGGGAAGCAGTTCCTCTCCCTCGACGGGCGGCGCGCCGTTGCCGCCGGGCAAAAAGATCAATTCTTTTTCGGACTTGTTGGACATGAGTTGCTCAGTTCCTTTGATGCGTGAAATCAGCTTGGCGTGTTTTCACGCCTTACCCCTAGAGCTCTTCGACTGTAAAGTTGGCGTTCGTATAAATGCAAATCTCGCTGGCGATACGCATGGCTTCCATGGCCAGGTCCTTGGCGGTCAGCCGGGAATGCTTCAGCAGCGCGCGCGCCGCCGCAAGCGCGTAAGTTCCCCCGGAGCCGATCGCCACCAGGCCATCATCCGGTTCAATGACGTCGCCGTTCCCGGAAAGAATAAACGTGCCCTTGACGTCCGCAACGATCAACAAAGCCTCCAGGTGCCGCAGCGCGCGATCCTTCCGCCATTCCTTGGCCAATTCCACCGCGGCCTTTTGCAGGTTCCCGGAAAATTCCTGAAGCTTGCCTTCGAATCGTTCGAACAACGTGATCGCATCCGCCGTCGACCCGGCAAAACCCGCGACTACCTTGTCGTTAAAGAGCCGGCGCGTCTTGCGCGCGGTGTGCTTCATCACGTGATCGCCCATGGTCACCTGGCCATCGGCGATCAGCACCACCTTGTTGTCCCTGCGCACGCACAAAACGGTAGTGCCGTGCATCTGTGTGCTTTCCTGGCTATTCCGCATCCAGCCATTATACCGCCCCAGGAGTCCGGGCGGCAAAATCCCGTAGGAATGCCCCGCGTCTACTGCTGCGGGCCGTAGAGAGAATTGAGGAATTGACGGAATTCTTTCTGCAGTAGGAGCTTCTGAAAAGAATCATCCACACGTGCATCCGGAAAAGTTTCTCCCGGAATCATATTGTCGCGGCGTTCGAACGCCAGCTTCATATAATTCTCAGTATCCGGAAGGTCGCCCTTTTCGGCGGTGACGCACGCGAGGTTGTAGTAGAAAAGCGGATAGTCCGGGTCTTTCGAAACGCCATAGGTGAGCGCTTCCCGCGCGCTGGTCAAGTCGTGCGTAATCCCGTAGGCGATGCTCAGATTGTCGATCAGCGCGCGCCAGAGATTCTTGTCCAGGGTGGGCGTGTTCTTCTCGATCTCCAGCGCTTTTTGATAGAGCGGGATGGCCTCGCGATATTGATGCGCGATGAAATAGCGGCTGCCTTCCTGGAACAACTTCAGGCTGTTCCCAGCAGGAACGGGCGCGCTGCTCGCTTCCCGGGGAACGAAGTGGAACGACTCCAGGAGCGCGTCGAACATCGGCTGATCAGCGGCCTTGAAAAAAATCTTCGAAATGTGGATGTCAATGAAGACGTCATCTTTGATCAGGCAGCCAAAAATGTTTTTCTGATTGGTCGGCGAGCCGTCCAGTTCCGGCAGCGTGAACTCCAGAATCTGCATTTCGCCGCTTTCGCGATATGCCACGCCTTTCAAGGAACCGGACGCCAGCGAGGAATTCCGCTTCACTTTCTCCTCCAGTGAGCGTTTGCATTCCCCGGGCTGTGCGGGCCCCTTCGCAGCTTCCATAAAGACGGAAACAACTGCGCGCGTCTTAGTGTTTTCAGCAAGAAAATAGCGCCGCCCGTCGGCCTGCATCTCGTTCGATCGCGTCGTGAACCCCGCGCCATCCAGTTCCAGCGCCCACGCCTTCCCCGGAAACCATACTTCGGATCTGGCAACAGCTGGCGCGTCTTGGCCGTTAGCCGTTCCGCTGAAAAGCAGCGATAACAGAATGACGAAGAGACGGGTTCTCATGTGCGCTTCGAGTAGCTCTCCTTTTCACCACTCTACCCGGCAAGCGGGATTAAACGGCAGATCAAAAGCTTCCGCTTATCGAAGTGGAAAACATTCTGAAAAGGAGAACTAGCTCTGGCCGTACAATCCCTTACTGTGTAATTTCGTGGAAGGAGAGAATCTTGTACGCGGCAGTGGGTTGCGATTTCTGAATCCAGCAATTGCTGTAGCGAATGCCGGTTCCTCCCATGGAACCCCCGGCGTTGAAGTTGACGTAACCGTAGGAGAGAAATGAACCCGATAGCAGGTTTCCCGAGGTGTCATGCGTTCTGGCAACCAGGACGGCCCCGTCAATTTCGCCGGAGCCTGACTTTGAACCGGTTACCGTGCCTTGCCCAACAACCAATATAATTCCATTCCAGTAGGCGTCGGGATCGTAATTCAGATTGCCAGTCACCAGAAGCAGTCCGTAACCCGTGTTGTGCCAGCCATTCAAATCCAAATCTCCATTGATGACCACGGTCATGGGGTTAGTCGAAGACATCCCACTCGTCGCAGCAGACAAGTCTGATCCCAAGGCTGGGCCGCTTGTGGGGGTGATGATAGCGTCCGCGTTCTGGATGATGGACTGCATCACAGCGTCAAGGCCAGCTGGCGATTGCAGGGTCGAGGTAAAAGATCCGGCGACGGTTTCTATATCCGGCGACGTATTCGGGCCCGTGTAGCCCGGCCGATATGGTACTGGGATTCCCGTAAAATGAATGCCATTGACAGTTCCGCCGCTCGTTATTACCGGGATGTCGCTACTGTCGAATATCCCGATCGCCGGAACCTTTAATAACCCAGGGCCCCCAGCGCAATTCTGGTCAATGCCTTTAATGGAGAAGCCAGGAGTCGAGGACGGGGCAGAATACCCAACCACCGTGCTCACGACACTCCCGGCAAGCGTCAGCGCCGCAGGAAGCGGAGGCAGGGTGACGGGAGTGGGAGCAGCAAGGTATTGGACCAGCTTTTGGCTTCCGTTAGGCAGCGCGGCGAGCGCGGTAATTTCCAGCACCTGTGCGCCGGTGCCCGAAATATTGAGCCGCGTGCCATCGTAATAAACGGGCGTTGTGGAGTCGAGACTCCCGTCGTACGGATATACATCCAGATTCATGGATTTTTCAGAGACCGCATTGATGCGCACCCATTTATAGAGTGGGCCCGGAAAAGACAGGGTATTCAGCGGGCTCGTATTCCAGACGGAGTACGTCCAGGGAGGAGCGGAAGGAAGGCTGAAGCCGCTGCTCGCAAACTCCTGGTTAAATTGCTGATCCGGATACGTTGAAGTGGAATTCCACGGCGCAACGGTCTCGCCCGACAGAGGATTGATCATGTAAACGGGATAGCCCACAGCCAGGGGCGTGCCCGGGGATGGCAGGAAGCCTGGCGAAGTAGTCCCAAAGTAGCTGGGATTCTTCGACAGGAGCCGGCTGCGCGCTTCCTCCAATCCTGCGACGGCTGCGTAATAGACTCCCGTCGAGGAACGATAGTTGCCTGCCAGTGCAGATTCCGTTCCTGAGGAGACGATTAACGCGATGGCCACCACGCTGATCAGCAAGAGAACGAAAATCGAGATAAGCAGAGCGATTCCTTCTTCCCGCCTGCCCGTTCGAATGATGGTTCGCGCGCTCATTTAGGCTTCCTTACTCTCACTGGTTCGGATTCACGCGGCGCCCTCGCCCTGTCAGCTCCACAATGCGCAGCTGCCCTGTGGTCGCGTCTGGCAATGGAGCCGCAACTAGCAGCGTGACGACGACGTCCCGAATGTTTGCAGGCGCGTTGGCCGTGCCCGCCAAGGGACAGGACAGGGGCAATCCTCCCGTGTCACAGGTGTAGGAAAAGATGGGCACCGAAACTCCTCCCGGCGGAGATGACACATTCACAACATTTTGAACGAATGGTACAAGGACCCCGGCTGCTGACGTGTCTGCTGCGGGGTCGTCACCGGAAAGCTTGGGCACCACACCACGGTAGAGCGTTGTTCCATTCAATTTGTAACGAATCCACTGGACGGTACTGCCGGCATCCTGCGGATTGGGATTTGTTTCGATGATCAGGTCGAAATCACCCGGAGTGGTACAACTGCCAATCTGGCAGGAACTCCCGGGGTAGCCTGGACTCCAGGCGAACGGTGTTGCCGCAAAGAGATTGAAGTTAGTGCTCACGAAAGTGGGCGGTGGATAACCGGAATCATTTACATCGCGCACGATCTGGTCCAGGCCGAGCCGGGCTTCCTGGAAAGAATTCAGGACTTGTGATTCAGTCTGATAACGCTGCTGCGATGACCCCAGCAGGGTGAACGCAGCGCCACAAACAATAAGAAAAATTCCCAGAGCGGTCAGCAATTCGATGAGCGTGAAACCGCGCTGTTTCTTGTAGCCTGGAGCTGGTTTCATTTTCCCACCATGGTATCGAGGGTGATGGGTTGGAAATAGCCGTTGCCCCCGACTTGGCGGACGCCAAGGATAAACCGCTTCGAGGAAGCGGCACTGCCGTTTCCCGTGATGATCACGGCCCAGCGCACATCGTAGGTCGCGCCGCTGGGATCATTGGGATCCGTGTAGGTGAAACCGTAGCCGCTGGTCGGAGCTGGCAAGGGGTTTGGCGTATTGAAAAGGATGAGTGTCTGGTTGTTTATGGAAGTCACGGTGCTGCCTTGCACGGAACTAGGGCTCGTCGGATCTCCCAGCTGGCAAGTGTTGCCAAGCACATCGGTAAAGGAATTTACCGTCAAAGGCTGGTCAACCATCTGGTCGAGTTGGCGTTGCGCAAAAACAAGTGCCGAAGAATCCGTGCGATTCCTAAAGTTCATCAAAATCGAAGCGGGCACAAGCTGCGCGATAGCCACCAAGCCCACAAGCAAGATGACCGTGGCCAGCATCATTTCGAGCAGGCTGAAGCCTCTTTGCCCTTCGCGCAATCTTTTAAACGAGAGCTGCATCTTCTTCTCTGATTTCATTCCTCAGCTGATCTGCTGCCAGGTTCCGCCGTTCGGAGCGGTCCAGATTTGCGTGCTTCCGGAAGGAAGCAGAATCACGGCGCGAAACCCGAACTCGGGATCCGTCGAACTGCCGATATAGAACACAAAAACGCTCGTCGAAACATTCCCCCCGACTCGGATTGCCCCGCGCGCGTCAAACGTAACCGAGCCGTTGCTGCCTGATTTGGTCGTGAGGGCGCCGACCTTTGCAATGATGGCGGTGGGGCTTGGCGCAACACCCCCTGACAGCAGAGTTGCAAACCCGGTAATCACGAACTGTTTCTCAGTCGCGTCAAGCGCTCCGCTGCGATTGGAATCTGTCCCAACGATCCAATTGCTTCCGCTCTGTTGCATCATAAAGCTGATCTGCGTATTTTGGCGCACAGCCTCGAATCGCGTAAATTTCAACTGATCCGCCAGGCGCGAGGCCGCATCATTGAGCTGGTAAGTCCGGAACGAACGCATCAGTGAAGGAATAGCAACGGCCGTCAGAATGAGCATAACGGTCATGGAAACCGCTAATTCGACCATGCTGAAGCCACCGCTGCGGCTTCGCTGAGTGCTCGAGAGTGTTGCACTCCGTCCCAAGATAGTTTCCTCGTTCGGACGCAGTACCGGCGATCAGGAGAGTGTGGGCGGTCCGAACCCCAATTCGATGCACTTGCAGGGCCGGGGACGGCCGCTCGCAAGCTCAGCTAAACATTGTACTTTCGTACAGTAAACCGATACATCCTATTATATACGCCAAAAGAGGGGAAGAAACGTAACATTGTGAAACAATTCCCGTCCCCGTCTATATTTCAATCAAGCTATATCCTTCAGTAACACAGGTATGCCATACAGGGAAAAAGACGTGCCTCAGCCAGTCGCAGTTCACCTTAGCCGCGCTGCGAGCGCCGCCGCATTCCGGTGAGCAATGGCTTCGATGGAGATCATGGGATTCACGCCGGAGGCCGAAGGAAACGACGAACTATCCATCACATAGAGATTCCGCCCTTCCCACACCTGGCCCTCCGGATTCGCAGCCGAGGTTCTGGGCGAGCCCCCAAGCCGCGCAGTCCCTTGAATGTGAAACGAAAAAAGCGCCAAGCGCCCGGAATCCCAGCCCGCCGAATCCATGGCTTTTGTAAAAGTGTCGAGCGAACCACCACGGCCCGGTTCGTAGGAGCACCATTTCGCATGCGGCGAGAATATCTGGCGCGCTCCTGCAGCCTCCAGGATCCTTGCGGCCCCAATGAAGCCGTTGCGAAGATGCGCGCGATCGAAACTTGAAAGCGCGTAGTGAGTGACGGGGTGACCCTCGCGGTCAATGGTGACGCGTCCGCCGTCGCGATCGCGCAGGAGCACACCGATCGCCGAGATGTGCGAGAGCTTTTCCAACAAGGAGCGATACTGCACCGGCTCGCGCCAAGGAAGCACGGCGACAGCGATCACGGGCTGTAGCGCCGTCGTTTCATACTTCACGCCAAAATTTCCCGTCAGGTAGCGGTGCTCGTCCGAATAGATGGCCTGCATGGTCCCTTCCCACGGACGAATCTCCTCCTCGAACGCACCGCAAACATTCGAAACCGGATGAAGGTGGAGGTGCCGGCCGATGTGCTCGTTGCGGAGTCCGGAACGCATCAGAAGGGCAGGCGTGTGGATGGAGCCGCAGGCGCTCACGACCGCCTTGCAGCGAATGCTGACGCGATGGCCGCTTTTCGAACGCGCCTCGACTCCGGTTGCTGTCCCGGCCTCGATTCGAACGCGAAGCGCGCGAGTCTCGACTACGAACCGCGCGCCATGTTGCTGTGCGTCCGCGAGCCACGTTTTCGTTGCCGATTGTTTCGCGCCGAGCGCGCAGCCATATCCGCAGTAACCGCAAACTTTTCCCTGGTCGCATCCAACGACGTTGCGCGGCATGGCCTCCACATGCCAGCCGAGTGCGCGCAAGCCGCGATCCAGAACTTGTTCACGGCGGGAAACGCGGTTGTGATCGAGATTGACGTGCAATCTTTCGCACACAGCATCGAGGCTTCGCGTATATTCGTCGCTGGTGAACCACGGCACCCCCGCTGCGGCCCATTCCGTTCGAATCTCGTCCGGCGTTCGAAACGACGTACAGTAATTGATCACCGTCGTCCCGCCAAAACATTCCCCGGCAAGCAATCCCACACTGTGATCGGCCGTAGCGGCAAAGCCGCCTTCCGTATAAAGATTTCGAAAACTGCTGAACTCCGCGCCGTCAAAATCCGCGTCATCGTAGTAGGCGCCGGCTTCGAGAACGATTACATTTTTTCCAGCCGCCGCGAGAACGGCCGCGGCGGTGCCGCCGCCCGCGCCTGATCCCACGATGCAAACTTCGCAGGAAAGCTCCAGCTCGCGATCCGGCACGATCACGCTGAGTGGCCGCGGCAGAGAATTACTTTTTTCGCGCAGCGGGCCAGGATAGCCGAGGCGCTCCCACACCGGGCTGCGCGCGCCGTTTGCTCCGGGCAGCATCACGTAAAGAAATCCAATCGCCTTTCGAAGCGCTTGAAAGGCTGCGCGGCGCTTGCCGATGCGGCTGTCCGCCCAGGTGAGCAGGATTCGAATGCGGTCTTCTTGCGAGAGCGAGGAGAACTTTTTCAGGCGGCCCACGGTGAGCAGGCTATGCAAAGGCGAGTCCCACAGATCGAGCAATTGGAGGAACTCCTTGCCGGCGTTCGAACGGGGATTGAAATCCATGGCCTGCGCGATGGCCTGGGGAATTCCTGATTCCAATGCGGAAGGCCAGCCTTCCGCGCGCGGAAGAAACGTTTCACAAATATTTTCCAGCGCGCTTTTTTGGCGAAGTGTGAGTTCCAAAACTTTACGCAATCCGCGCCATTTTTTTAATTCTTGCTCTTTTTGAGCACGGCTTCGGAGCCGCCTTTTTGCAGTGATTCCTTGCTGAAAAGAACATCGGGGAAACCGGGATTGAATTTGCAGGCGTTATAGAAAATCTGCGTGGTGCGGCGGCCGTTGTGTTCGCGGCTGACTTGAAGGGGCATCCAAACGCTGTCTCGCAGCTGGTAGTTCGTGTAGATGGTAACGTCTTCGTCGATTTGCCGCGTTTCTTCATCCTGGGTCTTGATGACACTGCGAACGAGGAGATGCGTGGAGTGGTCAACCGCAAGCCGAAACTTGCGTTGCTCGCGATCGACCAGCTCCACCCAATCCACTTCCTTCAGATCGACAGTGTCACTGCCGTCGAAGCGGATGGACATTCCTTCTTCGTTGAGGCGGAGGCGGAGAAGATTGTCTATGTTTCTTTTAACCTGTTCCTGAAAATCGGTGATTGCGGAGGCGGGAAGATCATTGACGCCGCTGCGGTCGAACGTCCAGCCCTGATCGCCGTTGTAGAGAGTGATTACGATGCCCCCGTGCGAAAAATCAAGGCCGTCGAGGCCGATCATCGCCGCCAGAATCGTGTTGCGGCCCTTGGAAATGAATTCCGTGCGGTCTTTGTCGGGATAGCGGCGGTCATCCACAAAATCAATGTAGCCGGTGAGTTCGCCGTTGTGGCCAAACTGCGCGCGGCGGCCCTGGCATTGGCTTTCGCGGACTTCCCTATATCCATCGCCGCCGAAAGCAAGGATCAGATCCTTGAGAATTTGCTTGCCCTTGGCAGTACTCTGCTCCGGCATCATGGTATCGGCGCGCTGCGCAGAGGAGCGCGGCACAAAAAACATTCCAGCGATAACGATGACCACCGCGAGCGGAACGAACTTTAGCCGCACAATATCGCGCCTCCATTTACATTGATGATCTCGCCCGTCATGAAGTTGGCCAGGTCGGAGGCGGCAAAGAGGATGGGGCCAGCAATTTCTTCCGCGGTGGCGGCGCGGCCGAGCGGAATTGCCGATGCCGCCATTTTCTGGCCGGCCTTCGTCTCGAGGACGGGATTGGACATATCGGTGGCAACCCAGCCGGGGGCCACGCAATTCACAAGAATATTGTGACGCGCGAGCTCAGTAGCCAGGCCCTTGGTGAGGCTGATGATGCCGCCTTTCGACGCGCCATAGTGAGTGTGGAGCGATTCGCCGCGCTGTCCCGCAGTGGAGCTGATGGGAATAATCTTGCCGGACTTTTGCTTGATCATGTGCGGGACGGCGAAGTGGATGACGGAGTAGACACTCTTGAGGTTGATGCGCATCATGTCGTCCCACTGCTTTTCGGTCATCTTTTCGATGGGAGCATCGTCCTGGTTCCAGACGCCGGCGTTGGCGACAAGAATATCGAGGCGGCCGAGGCGCGCGATGCAATGGTTGACGAGTTTCTGGTTGTCAGCATGTTTGCCGACGTCGGCTTTGAACGCTTCCACGCGAGTTCCGTGTTTGCCGGCCTCCTGCTGAACTTGCTGGGCGGCGTCTTTGGCTTTCACATAGTTGAAGACCACGTCGGCGCCGGCTTGCGCGAAGAGTTTGACAGCCGCTGCGCCGATGCCGCGTGAACCGCCAGTGATAAGTGCCGCCTTGCCTGCCAGAGAAATCATGAGGCCCCCATGAAGAATGAAACTAAAGAAAATCGAAATTTGAAAGGCGAAAAAGCTTACGTTTTATGCGCCACCGCGGCGTGCGCGCGTTTCGCCGCGGAAACGAAATCCTGAAACAGGCGCTGCGCGAACGGGTCATCCGGCATACGCTCCGGATGCCACTGAACGCCCACGATCCAGTTTGAGTCGCCGGTCCATTCGACGGCTTCGATAATGCCGTCGGGAGATTGCGCGGCGACGCGAAGTTTTTCCCCGGGCTGGTCAATCGCCTGATGATGGCTGCTATTGATGTGCGCGGCGGATGAGCCGGAGAGCTTTGCGAGAAGAGTGCCAGGGGTAATTGCAGCGTCGTGACTCTGATCGCCGCTTTTTGCGCCTACCGCGAGATCGGTGGTTCCGTGAGGAACGGCGTTCGGCCGGCCAGGACGCACCTCGGGTATGTCCTGAATGAGCGTGCCCTTCAGGTGAACATTGAGGATTTGGCAGCCGTAACAGATGGCGAGTACTGGTTTTCCGGAATCGAAGGCGTGGGCGAGGATGGCCTCATCCATTTTGTCTCGCTTTGGGTCCAACGTAATTGTCTTGGGGTGCCGCGATGCGCAATAGCGGCTGGGGTCCACATCGGCCGGACTGCCCGGCAAGACAAAAGCGTCCAGTTCGGCTAGCTGGCGGCGAAGCTGTTCCGGTGATTGTTCGAGAGATACTTCCTGTGGTTCAGCACCGGCTTTTCTGACGGCCCGGAAATAGAAGTCCAGCTTGTTGCGCGTGCCGTCGCGTTCTTCCTGGCTGGTGCGCCAGGGGATGCCGACACGGGGGCGGTTTGCTGTGCTCAGTTGGGTGTCAGCGGGGATCATGGAACACCAAATCGTAGCATCCAGGCGAGAGAGCGGCAACCGGAGGAAAAATGACCGGTGGGCGGGCGCTTGAAATAGAGCGGCTGAAGGGGGGAGCGTCGAAACGCCCAAAAGGCGACGGGGCCCCACCCCCCTGTTTTTTGTAAGTGTTGCATCTAAAGGAGTTAGCTATGCCGTAAGTCTTTTGTTTGCAACACTTGGCGGGGAGATCCATAAGTGCTGCAGTTGAAGGACTTACGGTGGCGTGCAGGAGAAGGGAGGAGTGCGCGTAGCAACCGATGGCTTCGCGGGGCTTGGGTCGAGAGTTCACGACTGACGATAGCATAAGGATGGTTCTCTGTCAAGTAAGATTACAGAATAGTACTGATTCGAATGGAAATTGGCGGACCAAGGCGAAGAAAAGGAGTGACTTAACGCGGAGGCACGGAGTACGCACCGGAGTGATGGGGCGCAAGAAAGACGCACGATGGGGGATCGTTCAAGGCGCGCATGATCGTTGGCGATGGCGGAGACGGCCGAAGGTCACACTGAAGCGCGATCCTGCACAATCGGGCGACAGCCATCTTGAAAAAGGGTTGTTGGGTTCCCAAAAGAGCTCAAATGTGAATACAATGTATGCGGAAGTAGTCGGGAGGCGATGATGGCGGGCGAAAAGATTCTTACGTTGCGGCTGGAGGGCGGGCTGCGAGGGAAGCTGGACAAACTGGCGGCGGCGACGAGGCGGTCGCGGTCGTTTCTGGCGGCAGAGGCGATTCGGGAGTACGTGGCGCTGAATAGCTGGCAGATCGAAGAGATTCACAAGGGGCTGGCGGAGGCGGAGCGCGGCGAGTTTGCAAGTGAGAGCGAGGTAAAGCGAGTGGCGAAGAAGTGGACTCGCCGTGCACATTAGGTGGCTGCGAACGGCGCTGGCCAACCTGGATGCGGAAGCGGAGTACATCGCGGCGGACAATCCAGCGGCGGCGGGGCGCGTGGTGCAGAAGGTTTTGCGAGCGGTGAATCTACTGAAGCGGAATCCAGCGTTGGGCAGGGCGGGGCGCGTTGTGGGCACGCGAGAGATGGTCGTAGCCGAAACGCCATACATTATTCCCTACCGAGTTCGAGGAGATGCGGTGGAAATCCTGTGGGTATTTCATCCCGCGGAAGTGGCCGGAGATGTTTTGGTAGCAGATAAGCGAGTAGGAAAGGAATGCCACCTGCCATCTAAGAGGCGGTGGTAATATGAGGAAATGGCTAGGAAGAATATCCAATTTAGTGCTGCCAAAACCGTTGCGAAACCGACCAGGGTGAAGTTCAAAACCAAGTCAGGTGAAACGGTTTCGTTTAGAGCTCTCAAAACAGTCAAGCAGAAGGTGACCGTTCGCTTTCGCGCAAAGAAAAAATGAGGCGAATCTACATCGACAGCAACGTTCTCATCGCCTATTTCTCGACAGACAAAGCAGAAGAAAGCAAAAAGAAGATGGTCGAGAATGCGCTGGGTGTCTTCGCACAGCTCAAAGACACCCAACTTTGCACCTCGATGTGGGCTGTAACCGAGATGGTCAATATCCTAATTTCAGCAAAGGAATTGACCGTACTGAGGTTGCGGAAATGGAGAGCCAGCTGGTTAGCGAGAGGCGCCTACAAAAGATGAAAATCCACATCGTTGAGGTTAGCCCCGACAAGGACTACGACTTTGTGGAATTTTTCTACCACGTAAAACAAAGCATTCTGAAATACCACTCCGGGGTGGGAGACGTAATTCATAGCGTCATTATGCGGAATAACGGCATCACCGAAATCTTGACGTTTGATGAGAAGGACGACTTCAAGCAGATACCCGGTCTAACGGTGTTTCATCCAAAGAACATCAAGATCTAGGCACACTGGCTGGCCTAGCCGATCGAAATCCACAGAAACGTTGTCCAAACTTCTCTCAGTGTCAACTGGGCTCTATTCCTCCCCCGTCAACGGTCATTCGGAGCGCAGGGCTTGGATGACGTCGATGCGGGCGGCGCGGGCGGCGGGGAGCATGGAGGCGACGACGGCGGCCGCGAGCAGGACGATGGCGGAGAGGACGATGGGCAAGGCGCCGGGCATCTTCACTTCGAAGAAATAGCTGGCCGCCAAGCGCGCGGCGACGAACCCGAATGCCGCGCCTGCGAGGACACCTATCGCAGCCATTAGAGCGCCTTCGGCGATGACACCTTTCAGGAGGTTCTGCGGTTGCGATCCGAGCGCCAGGCGGATGCCGAATTCGCGGGTGCGCGAGCTGACGGAAAACGCCAGCACGGCGGCAACGCCAACCAATGCGATCACCAACGCGACAGCCGCAAACACGCCGAACACCAGCGAGTTCAAACGGTCCGGTGTGAGTACCTCCGCGCGGACGTCCTCGAGAGTTGCGGCATGCTCGACGGGTTGTTCGGCGGACATGCCATGAATAATGCTGGTGACGGGCGTGACGAGGGAATACGGATTCGCAGTGGTGTGGATGAAAAGGCGGCCGCCAAATATAGGGCCTTCTTCAAAGGGAGTATAGATCGTCACAATGGGCTCAGGAACGATGTGCTCGTCATCAATGTCGGCGGTGACGCCAATAATGCGGTGAGGCGCGGAGTTAATCCCGGGAGCGAATTGCAGAACCGGATCCGTCCAGTACACATGCCGACCGACGGCATCCTGATTGGGGAACATGCGCTTTGCGAGAGTTTCACTGACGATGGCGACCGGCTCCTTACTTTGTCCGTCGAGGTCGTCGAAATCACGGCCGCTGAGGATGGGAACGCCAAGCGCGGCAAAGAATCCGTGAGAGACGACGCGCAGCTGCGCACGAGGGTCCTCTCCCTGGACATGAACGTGACCGTCGGCGGAGAATTGGAGGCCGAAACCGGAGCCGCCAACATCGCGCCAGGGGACCGACAGACCGAAAGCGGTCCTGTTCACGCCGGGCAGCGCGTCCACACGACGAATTGTTTCTTTGTAGAAATCGACCACTTGCTGAGGCGATTTCCCGTGGGCCATCGCGGGAACGTTGATCGTGAGGACGTGGCGCATATCGAGACCGGTCTGCGCCGTTTGCAGCGCGATCAGCGTAGTGATCAACATGCTCGCGCCGGCCAAGAGCACGAAGGATGCGGCGATTTGCGTCACCGCGAAAACCCGCTGGCGGCGGTTGGTGCTGCCGGTGATGCGCAGGCTGCCACTCGAAAGGTTAAGGCCTTTCGACGTGTCGGCCGACGGCAGGCGCGGGACAAACGCCAAAATCACGGCGGCGATGATGGCCAATGCCCCTCCCACCCACAATAGACTGGAATCCACCGCCAAATCGAGAGCACGGACCGAGAAGCGCGAGGCGTAACGCGCCAGGATGGCCACCATCGGCTGCGCACTCATTATCCCGAGCGCAGCGCCGGCAACGCAGAGCAGAAGACTTTCGGCCAGCAACATGCGGCGCAGCGCGCCTGAGCTTGCCCCGAGCGCGGCACGAATGGCCAACTCGCCTTCGCGGCGAACCGTGCGTGTGAGGATCAGGTTGGCGACGTTGGAACACGCGATGACGAAGACCAGCCCCGACGCTGCGAGCAGCACCAGCAGGACGGTGCGGGCGCCCGAGGTAATCTGGTCGCGCAGCGGCTTGGCACTGATCTGGAAGTTCGCTTTCTTCGGGTAGGCGTCGGGGTGTTCTTTGGTCATGGCTCCGTAGGCGGAGCGCAACTCGGCGCGAGCTTGATCGAGGGTGGCGCCGGGAGCGAGACGGCCAAAAAGTTCGGTCATGCGATGGACGCGGCCGGTGACCATGGTTGCGGAGAGGTGGTGCGGGCTGGTGACGATGTTGGCGATGATTTCTGTATCTTGAGGATAGGGAATCGAGGGTTCGAGGACGCCGATGACGGTTGCGGTCCGATCGCCCATGAGCCCACTGTCGAGCCGGACGCTCTTGCCGAGAACGGAAGGATCTTTGCCGAGCGTGGTGGTCCAGAAACGATAGGTGAGAACGACGACGCCCGGAGCTTTGGGACCGTCGTCCTGCGGTCCAACCAGACGGCCGAGAACCGGATGGAGGCCCATGACTTCGAAGAAGGTGCCGCTGACGACGCCGGCCTGGACTACGCGAGGCTCACCTAGACCGATCATGGTGAATTCGGTGGTGGAGAAATCGCCGAACGCGCTCAAAGTCTTGACGCTGGCGCCCAAATCCTGGATTTCGGGAACAGAGAACGCTGTGTTCTCGTCGTCGGTGCCCGGGGCGCTCTGGCGGATGTAGATGAGGCGGTCCTCGTCGCGGTTGACGAGAGGCTTGAGGAGCACGCCGCGCACGAGGGTGAAGATGGCGGCGTTGGCGCCGATGCCGAGGGCCAACGTCAGGATGACCGTGAGGGAAAGCCCTTGCGTGCGCATGAGGGAGTGGAAGGCAATTCTCAGATCGCGAACAAATGACATGTTTTTTACCTCAGCTTTAGTGTGGAAAGAGCACCAGACGTGCCAATGCTAAGCACCACATTGTAAATAGCTTAGCCGGGGTTGCATTCGGCTGGGATGCTCGGTTTCAGGATGCCTCTGTCGCAAATTCGAACACCTGACGCTCTCCCCACCGAAAAGGAGGTGGAAATCAAACTCAGGAGCGTAGTGAGGCGGAGGGGGCAAGGGCGGCGTCGAGGCAGAATTCCGGGCGGTGGAAGAAGGCGGGGAGTTCGGAGAGGCGGAGGGCAAGGCGTTCAGGGGAGGCGGCGCGGAGGGTGACGTGGCCAAGTTTGCGGCCCGGGCGGGGGGATTTGCCATAGAGATGGAGGTGGGCGTCGGGGACGGCGAGGATTTCGGCGGACTCGGGGATTTCTCCGATGAGATTGAGCATAGCGGAATGGCCGGTTGGTCCAGTTGAGCCTAGGGGCAGGCCCTGGACGGCGCGGAGATGGTTTTCAAATTGACTGGTGATGGCGCCTTCGATAGTCCAATGGCCGGAATTGTGTACGCGCGGGGCCATTTCGTTGGCGAGGAGGCGGCCCTGGCATTCGAAGAACTCGATGGCGAGGACGCCGACGTAGTCCAGCGACTCGAGAACGCGGCGGGCGGCATGTTCGGCGGCGCGCTGAGTGCCAGGGTCCAGTCGCGGGGCAGGAGCGAGCGACAAGCGGAGGATGCCGCCGCGATGATGATTTTCAACGAGGGGATAAAAGGCGATTTCGCCGGCGCGCGACCGGACGGCGATGACGGACAGCTCGCGCGTAAAGGGCACGAAGCGCTCGAGGATTAGAGGAACGGCGGGCAGCTCGGACTTGGCTTTTGTGACATCTTCGGAGGTGCGAAGAAGCCACTGGCCTTTGCCGTCGTAGCCGAGACGGCAGGTTTTGAGGACGGCAGGGAGGCCCAGTTCTTTCACGGCGGGGTCGAGCGCGCTGGTCTTTGGAACGGAGACAAATTCAGTGGTGGCGATGCCAAGCTTCTGGAAAAGCCGCTTTTCGTTGAGGCGATCCTGCGCGGCCTCGAGGGCCGCGGGCGGGGGATAGACAGGGACGCGCTCGGCGAGGAATTTCGCGGCGTCAACGGGAACGTTTTCGAATTCATAGGTGACCAGCTCGAGGCCGGCAGCGAATTTTTCGAGCGCGGCGAGGTCGTCAAAATCGGCGGTGACGCGCTGCGCGATGCGGCCGACGGGAGCTTCGGGCGAAGGATCGAGAAAGCGGAAGCGCAGGCCCAGCGGATAGCCCGCGAGAGCCAGCATGTAGCCGAGCTGTCCGCCGCCGAGGATGCCGATGGTCACGCGCGCTTCCCTTTCTTTTTTGTTGGTGAGGAGGCGGAAGGATCGGGATGTGCCAGGACGCGGCCAGTCTGATCGGAACGAAATTTTCGAAGTGCTTCGCGGACGGCTCGATGTTTTGCGCCGAGGATGGCGGCAGCGAGTAGAGCGGCGTTGACGGCGCCGGATCTGCCGATGGAGAGCGTGCCAACGGGAATGCCACCCGGCATTTGCGCGATGGAGAGGAGCGAATCGAGGCCTTTAAGGGCCTTGGATTCGACCGGGACACCGAGAACTGGGAGGACCGTTTTCGAGGCGGTCATGCCGGGAAGATGAGCCGCACCACCCGCGCCTGCGATGATGACTTCGATGCCGCGCTTTTCAGCGGTCTCCGCATATTCGAAGAGAAGGTCGGGTGTGCGGTGGGCGGAGACAACGCGTGTTTCATGTGGAACATGGAGTTCGCTGAGCGTCTTGGAGGCGAATTTCATGGTGTCCCAGTCGGAGCCGGAACCCATGATGATGCCGACGAGGGGGTGTTTGACTGCGCGAGTTTGCTTGCTTCCGCGAGCGAATTCCTTGGGGTGCTTTAGTGCCATAACCATCCATCGCGCTAAAGAAAGATGCCGGCTGGGAAGCCGGCGCTACAAAGACCCTATAGAACCTGAGTGCGATATTCTACGGTTTTTTTCAGCGCGTGGCGACTTGGGCGCGCTGTTTCCAGTAATGGCGGAGCTGGCCGACGAGATAGAGAGAACCGGTGATGAAAACGGCGTCATCGGGCGCGGCTTTCGCCAGGGCGTAGTCGAGAGCATGCTCGGCTTCCGGTACAACGGAAAAACGGGCGGCGTGGTGGCCGCCGATTTCGGCGAGTTGCGCGGCAGAGACGGCGCGCGGCGTGCGAGGAGCAGTGAAGATAACTTCCTCGGCACGGGGGAAGAGGAGCCCAGCAACTTCGTCGACGGCTTTGTCACGCATTGCGGCGTAGAGGAGCCAGATTCTGCGGCCGGAGAAATTTTGCTCGAGAAAAGCGGCGAGTTCGCGGGCGGCGGAGGGATTGTGGGCACCGTCGAGGTAAACGTCGGGATGGGATTGAAGTTTTTCGAGGCGGCCGGGCCAAACAACGCTGGCGATGCCTTGGGTGATGGCTTCGTCGGTGATTCGAAAGCCACGTCGCTGGAGAAAACGCGCGGAGGCAAGGGCATTGACAGCGTTTTGTAGTTGGAAACGGCCGGGAAGATTTGGAGCGATTTCGAAGGCGGTTCCCGAACCGGTTTCCACCACGCGTGCGCGGACAAAACCGTCTTGGATGGATTCGCTCTCGATGTGAAAGACCTTCGCTGTCTCGAAGAGCGGGCAGCCGAGTTCCGCGGCGCGAGCAAGAATGGCTTCGCGCGCTTCGGGGCGCTGTTCGGCGAGAATGAGCGGCACGTCGCGTTTCAGGATGCCGGCTTTTTCGCCGGCGATTTCCTGGAGGGAATGGCCGAGAAAGTTTTCGTGGTCGAAATCGATGCGGGTAATGATGGAAACGACGGGCTTAAGAATATTGGTGGCATCGAGTCGGCCGCCGAGACCGACTTCGAAGACGGCGAATTCGACGCGCTGGCGGGCAAAGAATTCGAACGCCATGGCGGTTACGCACTCGAAGTAGGTGGGGTGCGCGCGGAGTTTGCCTGACGCGAGGAGCTCCTCGATCAGCGTGCGGATGCGTGAAAGAGTTTCCGCGAAGGCATCATCGCTGATCTCAACGCTATTGACGCGGATGCGCTCGTTGATTCGTTCGAGATGCGGGGAAGTGTTGAGGCCGGTTCGAAAGCCGGCGTGGCGGAGGATGGACTCGAGAAATGCCGCCGTTGATCCCTTGCCGTTCGTACCGGCGATATGCGCGCTGGGATAAGCGCGGTCCGGGCGGCCGAGGCGCCCGACGAGGATGGTGATGTTCTCGAGGTCGAACTTCGCGGCTGACGCTTGTGTGGGCGCGGCGAGTTCCCTTCCAAGAGAAAGCAGATAACGAACCGCGGCGTCGTAATTCATCTCAGGTCAAAAGAAGATCGAGAGAGTTGCTGATGAAGGCTTTCAGCTCTTTGCGATGGACGACGGCGTCGAGGAAGCCATGTTCGAGAAGGAACTCGGAACGTTGAAAGCCTTCGGGAAGTTTCTGGCGAATGGTCTGCTCAATGACGCGGGGGCCGGCAAAGCCGATGAGCGCGCCGGGTTCCGCGATGTTGAGATCACCGAGCATGGCGAAGCTGGCGGTGACGCCTCCGGTGGTGGGATCGGTGAGCAAGGAAATATAGGGGAGTTTTTCTTCGTCGAGCTTGGCGAGGGCCGCGGAAACTTTGGCGAGCTGCATCAGGCTGATGGTGCCTTCCATCATGCGCGCGCCGCCAGAGCAGGAGACGGCGATGAAGGGCTGGCGCGTCTCGATGGATAGCTCGATGCCGCGGGTGACTTTTTCGCCGACCACTGCGCCCATGGAGCCGCCAATGAAGCCAAACTCCATGGCGCACAGAACGACGGGCCTGCCGTTGAGCTGGCCTTCGGCGGTAATGATGGCGTCGTTCATGCCAAGTTTCTTTTGCGCTTCCTTGATGCGGCGGGCGTAGGGCTTGGTATCCACGAACTTCAGCGGATCGGTGGACATCATGCCGCCGTCGTGTTCCGTCCAGCGGCCGTCGAGGAGCATTTCCAGGCGCTGCTTGGCGCTCATTCGAAAGTGGTGCTGGCATTTGGGGCAGACGTAGAGATTCGCTTCGAGATCCTTGCGGAAGACGATGGTGCGGCAGGATTCGCACTTCACCCAAAGGCCCTCGGTGCGCACGCGGCGCTCTTCGGGCGGGGTGGTCTGTTCGATCGATTTTTTTTCGCGCTTGAACCAGGCCATAGGGAAAGTTGTCAGTTCTCAGTCGTCCGTTTTCAGTGAAAGAAAGAGTGGCACTGGGTGCCGGGCCGCTCGCTTCGAATCTCCAGTTTCGAACCTCGGACTTCTAGTAGTCGATCCCCCGTTGGGCCAGTATACCCTTGGTGTAGGGGTGTTTCACCTCGCGCATCTCGGTAACCAGGTCGGCGAGCTCGACGAGCTTGGGATGGGCGTTGCGACCGGTGCAGATGACGTGGACGCGCTCGGGACGGTCTTTCAGCGCGGCAACAACTTCGTCGGCGTCGAGCATTTTGTAGCTGATGGTGTAATTGATTTCGTCGAGGACGACGAGGTCGTACTTGCCGCTGTAAATGGCCTCGCGGCCGGTCTGCCAGCATTCCTGCGCCAGCTTGATGTCTTCAGGATCGGTTTCCGCGCCGCCGATTTTGACGAAGCCGCGGCCCATTGGCCGGATTTCAAATTTGTCATCGCCCAGCATTTTGGCAGCGTCGAGCTCGCCGTAGTGCCAGGAACCCTTGATGAACTGCACCATCAGGACACGCAGGCCCTGCCCGACGGCGCGGAAGGCCGTGCCCAGGGCGCAGGTGGTCTTGCCCTTGCCGGGTCCAGTGTAAACGATGAGCAGTCCTTTTTCTTCGGGCATGGTGCTTCGCCTCTGTGAGCTGTGTCTAGGCGCGGCGAAAAGATTAGAGTCTGCGGATTGAGGGAGAAAAGGTCAAGCGGGATACAATCCTCTGGCAACTCCATGGGCATATAAAGCGTCAAGTTGACATGGAAGGGCGATATGCGTAGGAAACTATTCCATTGGGTCGTGATTATCGTGTTCCTCGCCGTCCTTGCGATCCGACTCGATCAACATTTTCGATCTCCTCATTCGACAGGATTTTTGTTGGGAGTAGGCAACTCTTTTCCCGCGGAAAACTGTGAGTTGGCAATTCCACTGGTCCTCCACATCAATGCCAATGGCGGGCTTCGGCTGAACTCAGAGCCCGAAACCCGAGATCAGCTGTCCAGACGACTTGCACTGATCTTAAAAGAACGCTTCCAGCCTGTACTGTACGTGTTTGTGGATGGAGGCATCACAATGCGGGAGTTTTCGGAATATCTCGAAGTAGCCAGGGAATCCAACGACAAGATTCAAATCAGGATGGTCACACCACGAAATCGAAAGTATTCTTGCGTAGACTATCAGCCCGGTCCTGCCGCCTGACGTTGACTGCAAACTCTCCCGCAACAAAGAAAATCCTTTTACGCGAGTTGAAGGCGCTTGACGAATTCGGCAACGATGGCGGCGACGCGCTCCTGGGACATGGCAGAGAGCGAGGCGCCGGGCTTGGCATGCGGGTCCTGGAGGACGATCCATAGGCCGGGGCGGTAGGATTCGTCGTCGCCGGGGCAGATGGCGCCGGTGAGTTGCGCGAGCTCGAGGGGCGGCGGGGCCGAATGGGTGAAATCGAGATTGGCGTTTTCCGGGGAGTCCTGCTGGAACGGCGGATGCGCGAGGAGATCCATGAGGACGCCGCGGGCGTCGTCGACAAGGTCGCGGAAGCCCTGGGAAACAAGGACGCCGTCGACGTCGCGGGGAGTGGGCTGCTCGAGCTGCAGCAGGTCGTAATCGGGAAGAGGATGTTCCAGAGGGATTTCGATGGTTGCGGAGGGCCGAGTGGCGTCGGGAGAGATGCGGATGGACATAGGCTTTATGGTTTTACACTACGCGGGCTATTTCGGGTAGGGGCTGCCGGAGAGGATAGCGAAGGCGCGGTAGAGCTGCTCGGCGAGCATGACGCGGGCGAGTTCGTGGGAGAAGGTCATGGCGCTGAGAGAAAGTTTTTGATGAGCGCGCTGGCGGAGATTTTCTGGAAAACCATCGGCATCGCCGCAAAGGAAGATGAGTTCGCGGGTGCCGCGGTCGCGGAGTTCGCCGAGCCATTTGGCGAGCGCGTTCGAATCGAAGTTTTTCCCTGCGGCATCGAGAAGGATTACAGTTGCGGCGCGATCGGCATCGAGTTTTTTCAGAGCCGCGTCGCCGTCGCGGACTTCAGCGATTTCAATTGGGCAAGAGCGGCTGATGCGTTTTACGTAGTCGTCGAGGATGGCACGCATTTCCGGACGGCGCGTTTTTCCGAGCATGAAGAGCCGAATTTTCATGAGCGTTCTATTTCACACTAAGAGAGATTCTCAACGGTGCTCACTTCAAACCGTATTTCTTGCGTTTTTCGAGAAGAGTCTTGCGGCTGATGCCGAGCGCTTCCGCGGAGCGGCTGATCTGATAGTGCGTGGCCTCAAGCGTGGCGGCGATGACTTCGCGTTCGACCTCTTCGAGCGAGCGCAAGCCGGAGAGGGAGCCAACCGCACCGGGAGCCGAAGCGCGAACACTTTCCGGAAAATTTGCAGGTTCGAGGACATCGTTGCCCCCGGCGGGAACAGAACGGCTACCGCGAGAGAAGACCACCGCACGTTCCAGCGCGTTGCGAAGCTCGCGGATATTTCCGGGCCAAGAATAGGCGGCGAGCATACGGCGCGAAGACTCGCTCAATTCAGCGTTGGCACGGCCGTGAATGGCGCGAAGCGTCACCAGGAGATGGTCGGCGAGCAACAAAATGTCCGCGCGGCGCTCGCGCAGCGGTGGGACCGTGAGCATCAACACATTTAACCGGAAATAAAGATCCTCGCGGAAGGTGCCGGCCTTCACGGCGGCGGGAAGATCGACGTTGGTCAGGGCGATGAGGCGCGCTTCGATGTGCAGCGTCTCGGTGCCGCCCAGGCGTTCGAACGTGCGTTCCTGCAAAACACGCAGGAGTTTGCCTTGCGCGGCGGTGGAGAGAGCGGCGACTTCATCGAGAACAATGGTGCCATTGCCGCCGAGTTCAAACCGGCCGAGCTTGCGCTCGACAGCACCGGTAAAAGCGCCGCGCTCGTGGCCAAAGAGTTCGCTTTCGACCAGATGGGGCGGAAGGCTGGCGCAATCGATTTTCAGGAACGGCGCATCGCGGCGCGGGCCGAGTTCATGCACCAGCCGGGCGAGGTGATCCTTGCCCGTGCCGCTTTCGCCGGTGATCAGAAGAGTGGTGGGAGCGACGGCTACTTTTTCAGCGAGTTCGAAGAGACGAAGCGCCGCGGGATCTTCAGCAATCCACGGCAGTCGTTCCATGGTCATGGTTGTGGGCGGCCACCGAGCGGACGACTGGAAACCGCTTCGTCAGAGAACGGTTCGTGTTCGAAAGATGAATGATTCACATTCTGGCTGGAGGACGCGCCGTCAGGTTCGTCTGGAATTTCCAGCTTGGGGGCGGAACGCCAGAGGCGCTCGAGATCGTAGTAGCGCCGGGCCTGCTCGCTGAAAACGTGCACGACGAAGCCGCCGAAATCGAGCAGGGCCCACTCGACGGAGCGATGACCTTCGCGATGCTCGGGCGAACGGCCGAGAGTCTTGTGGAGCAGACCTTCGATTTCGGTGCAGATGGCCTGCACCTGCGGGGTGCTGAACCCCGTGCAGATGACAAAATATTCCGTGAAGGCAGCGACGCCGCTGAGGTCAAGAACGGTGATGCCGGCGGCTTTTTTGTTTTGAGCGGCTTCGACGGCGAGGCGCACGCCCGGTGGTAAGGATTCCAATTTCATCGATATAGGCCTTGTTTGAGAATGTATTCCTCGACGCGCGCGGAAACAAGCCCGTGAATGGCCTGGCCGCGATTGCTGCGCCGGCGAATGTCGGTGGCGGAGACGTCGCTCGAAACGTTTTCGAGGAGGTAAACGGTGCTGCGCTGGAGCTGCGCGACGACCTGCGAAGGATGCCCGTTAGCGCCTTCTCTTTTTCCATCCGGCCGCGCCATCAAGTCCGGCGGAATCACCAGGCGCAGCGCTTCGGTTCGGATACCGGGGCGATTGGCAATGATGAAATCGCATAGCCCAAGCAGCGTCTCGTACTCTTTCCACATGGGAATGTCCAGAAACGCATCGGCGCCAATGATGAAATAGATGCGGTCGCCGTGTCCATGATAGACGTGGCGGAAGTAGCGCACGGTATCCACGGAATAATGCAGCTGCGTGCCGCTGAAATCTTCCCCGGCCTCGGCCAGAGACGGAACAAAATGCGGATGCTCGGTGCAGGCCAGCGAAACCATGGCAAAGCGATGGGGGAACGGAGCAAGGTGCTGCTTCAATTTGTGCGGCGGACGGCTGGCGGGAATGAAATGGATTTCGTCGAAATTGAAACGCCGGTCGGCGGCCCGGGCGACGGAAAGGTGGCCATTGTGAATGGGATCGAAGGAGCCGCCAAAAAGCGCGATGCGTCGTGGATGGTGTTTTGCGGCGGTGCGGTGCGCTTGCGCGGTGGTCAATGCGTCTCCCAAGAGAATCTTGCCGGTCTGGACAGGATCGCCGGCGATGGCAAAAGTAATTTTCTCATGATTTCTTGACGGGCGCGGGCAACGAATCGTGGCCTGACGCGTTTTCGTCATTTTCCGGTGAGGGATGCGGCAAGTCCAGCGAAGCATCATGCACCGCGCGGGGAATCTTGTCCAAAGCGTCCGCGATGGAGCGAACAAGATCCTTCACGCCGTCGCCGGTGGCAGCGGAAATGGAATGGAACTCCAGCCGACGTTGCTTGCAAAAATCGCGCAGCGCTTCGAGGCGCGTGCGATCCGTGGTGGCGTCGAGCTTGGTGGCCACGACGATCATGGGTTTTTCGGTGAGCGATGCGCTGAAAGCGGCAAGCTCGCCGTTGATCACTTCGAAGGAAGGGACTGGGTCGTCGGCGTTCGAATCACTAGTATCAATGAGATGAGCGAGCAGCCGCGTGCGTTCGACGTGACGCAAGAAGCGGATCCCGAGGCCGGCACCTTCGTGGGCGCCCTCGATGAGGCCGGGAAGATCGGCGACGACAAAAGTGCGGCCGAGTTCCGTTCCGTGGCCACCGGTGCCACCATCGGCGTTGACGACGCCGAGATTGGGCTCGAGCGTGGTGAAAGGGTAATTGGCGATTTTCGGACGCGCCGCGGAAATTACGGAAATCAAAGTGGATTTTCCGGCGTTGGGAAAACCGACGAGGCCGACATCCGCGAGCAATTTCAGTTCGAGGCGAAGATGGCGCTCTTCCCCGGGAAAACCATCTTCGTGTTCGCGCGGGGCCTGATGCCAGGGCTTCGCGAAATGCTGATTGCCGCGCCCGCCGCGCCCGCCGTGCACAACCAGCACGCGCTCTCCGGGAGTGGCGAGATCGGCGATAGTTTCTCCGGTGTGATCGTCAAAGACCAGGGTGCCGACGGGAACCTGCAGAATCATGTCCTCGCCGGAGTAGCCCGTGCAGTTGGAGCCTTCGCCATGGCGGCCGCGATCGGCCTTGAATTCGCGGTTGTAGCGATAACGCAGCAGCGTGTTGTCGTTCAGATTGGCTTCGAGATAAATGCTTCCGCCACTACCGCCATCGCCGCCGGAAGGACCGCCGCGCGGCACATATTTTTCGCGGCGGAACGCGATACAGCCGTTGCCGCCGTTGCCGGCCTTTACGAATATCTTGGCTTCATCAACAAACACAAGAAACTCCAGGCAGGGTGACTGCTATGCGGTCACCCGAGAAAACGATAACATAAGCGAACTGCCGAATTGCATAAGGCCGGAACGGAGGCCGCGCACCGATGCTCCGCGTACTCAGAATTTTTGTACAGTCGCTTTTCATCCTCATCGCGATGGTGGCTGCCTCTCTCTACTTCCTCTACTTTCGGAGAGCGCCGCTTCCCGCGGCGCCGCCGCACGCGCTCGTCGCGCCAGCAATTTCCACGATTCCCGGGCTCGCCGCTTGCTGGATCGAGACCGGGAAAACGTTCAGCAACTTTTCCTTTGGCTCGACCGCCGGCAGCATCCTGGTAAGACATCCCGCGGGCGACCTACTGATTGACACCGGCAACTCCAGCCACTTCGCCGAAGAAATCAGCGTTTACCCGTTCTGGACGCGGCTGAAACTCAAATCGCTCGCGGGCGAGCTGAATCCAAAAGTTCCGCTGCCCGACTTACTGCGGCGGCGGAGCATCGACGAAGATCTCGCCAAAGTGCGCTGGGTCATCCTTTCGCATGTGCACCTTGACCACGCGGGCGGGCTGATGGACCTGCCGCAAATGCCGGTGCTACTGACGCGCGAAGAGCTGCAATTTGCGAACGATCCCGAAGCCCAGGCCAAAGGATTTACGATCGCCGCGCACACGCAAAAATTTCCGCCCGCCTCAGCGCCCACACTGAAATTCGATGCGACGCCGTACGAAACGTTTGACGAGAGCATCGACCTTTACAAGGACGGCTCGGTGGTCGTCGTGCCACTGCGAGGGCATACGCCCGGGAGCGTCGGCATCTTTGTGAATCTGTCGCCAACGCGGCGCCTGTTTTACGTCGGAGACGCCGTTGACGACGAGCGCGGATTCGAAGAGCGCGTCGGTAAGTCGCTCATCCTGCAGGACAGCGACAATGACATGGCCCTCGCGAACCAGATCACCGGGCGGCTCAGTGAACTGCATGAAAAAGTGCCGGGACTGGCCATCATTCCCGCCCATGGACGCAGCGCCTACAAAAAATTCTTTCCAGGTGGACCGCTGACCTGTGTTTCCGGGCAGTAGAAGCGCTGAGAAGAAAAATGCGGTCCAGCGGGGCCGGACCGCGGAATCGAAAAAAGGCGGACAGAAGTCCGCGCCGAAAAAATCTTGTTAGTTTGCGGCGGACTTGGCTTGTGCGGCAGGCTCCACAGTGATGAAGCGGCCGTGGCGGCCCCGGTCCACAAACTTGACATGACCAGTGACAAGCGCAAACAGCGTGTCGTCCTTGCCCTGACCGACGTTTTCGCCGGCCTGGTGCTTGGTACCGCGCTGGCGCACCAGGATGGTGCCGGCGTTGACGAGCTCTCCGCCGAAGCGCTTGACGCCCAGCCTTTGTCCGTGTGAATCGCGGCCGTTTGTAGAGGAGCCGCCGCCCTTCTTATGTGCCATGACGTAATCCTTTTTTTGAAGAGCGGCCGGGCTAAGCCCGGCCGCTACAGAAAGAGTTAGAGCTTGATATCTCCGACTTCAACGGCCGTATAGTTCTGCCGGTGGCCGCGGGAAATCTTGTATTGATTGCCCTTTTTGAACTTGAGCACGGTGATTTTTTTGGCGCGGCCCTGTGCGACGATTTTGCCGCTCACGCTGGCCTTGCCGGCATCTTCCCCCAACAAGACTTTCTTGTCGTCCGTATGCACGGCCAAAACAGAGCCAAAATTGACCTTTTCACCGACTGCCCCGTCAACCCGCTCGATGCGAATGGTGTCGCCCGGTGCGACACGATATTGCTTTCCCCCGGTCTGAATAACGGCGTACATCTGTCCTCCAAGAGCTAAAGGCAAACAATGATTATAAAGGTTTCTGGCCTAAATCGTCAACGAACGAATTGCCCGGCCGCGAATTCACAGGGAGCGCGCGTAAGTCCTTCCCGCTCAGCGTCAGCGCGTAAACCGCAACTTTTTTCCCCTTTTGGAGTTAAACTATGTGTGGGCGCCCTGGGCAAGTCCCGGACGCCTGAAAGCGCTCGGATCCTGAAAGACGCTGAACCAGTATTCGGGATTCGGCGAGGTCAAACAAAATGCGTTATCTCAAATATCTAGCTTTGCTTGCAATTTGCATGCTTCCGGCAGCAGCTCCGTCCCACGCACAGGTCATGGTTGGCGTTGGGGTAGGACCTGGGTACGGAGGCTATGTCGCGCCTGTTTGTGACAACGGCTACTATGGCTATTACCCGTATGCTTGCGCGCCCTACGGCTACTACGGCCCGCAGTGGTTTGTGGGTGGAGTCTTTATCGGCGCTGGCCCGTGGTTCCATGGCTTCTACGGCCCTGGGTATTATGGTCGCGGCTATTATGGACGCGGCGGCTACTACGGACGTGGGGGCTACTATGGACGCGGCGGTTACTACGGACGCCCCGGTTATGTTGGCCGTCCGCCAGTCGGCGTTCCTTACCATGGTTCCGTTCATGGCGCACCGATGGCCCGCGGATCCGTTAGCGGCGGCTTCCATGGCGGTGGTGGAGGATTCCACGGCGGCGGCGGAGGCCACGGTGGTGGACACCGGTAATTCCGCAGCGTCCTAAAACTGAAATCAGGAACGGCTGGCAGCGCCCGCTGCCAGCCGTTTTCGTTTTCCCGATGCTTGAGTCCAGGAATTCCCTGTCATAATGTACGGGACGTGATTCTGACCAAGAATGCAGGGGCCACGATTGTCTCCCCGTATTTTCTCCGGAAAAGGCATAACTAATTGCCCGCCCTGGAATTGATCCACTCTCCGCATGCGCCTGACCACAGTCCCGTCAACATCCATTATCGGGAATTCGGCAGTGGCCGCCCGCTTGTTTTTCTACATGGTGGGTGGGGATATGAAGTCTATCCATTCGATCGGCAGATTGCGGCGTTCGAACGCGAGTTTCGCATTCTGATTCCCGACCGCTCCGGCTATGGACACTCGACGCGGGTTGCCAGCGACATGCCGCTGGATTTTCATCGCCGGGCCGCGGCGGAGACAGTCTTGTTTCTCGACGCGCTCGGAATCGAGCGCGCGTTTCTGTGGGGCCACAGTGATGGCGCGGTGATTGCCGCGATGACAGGGCTGACTGCGCGGGATCGCTGCGCGGGGGTGATTCTGGAGGCCTTCCACTTCCTGCGAAGAAAGCCCGGCTCACGCTCTTTTTTCGAGCGCTTTGCCGCGCGCCCGGAGGATCTGGGCGAAGAAACCCGCAAGCTGCTGGCCACAGATCACGGAGAAACGAACTGGCCGACCGTGTTGCGCCGCAACTGCTCGGCCTGGTTTCGAATCGCCGACAATGTCCAGCGGACGGATGAGGATCTTTACGACGGACGATTGGGCGAGCTTCAGGTGCCGACTCTATTCCTTCACGGGAGCCTGGATCCACGCACGGAGCCGGGGGAGATGGATCGAGTGCGGCAAACGATTCCTCAAGCTACGATGCGATTTATCGCTTCTGGGCGGCACAGCCCGCACAGTGAAGAAAACGCCTGGCAGGAGTGCAACGAGCGCGCGGCCGAATTTCTCCGAAGCAACCCTTAAGCCGTTCTCCCTGATTGGTGAAACAGTCAGAAATCGAAACGGTAGCCGATGATCGTCTTGGCGATCAAGTGATCGGTCGCGCGGGTCACACCGACGCCAACTCCGAAGTTGATTTCCCATTTGGGAGAAAGATTCAGGTCGATGGCGGGAAAGATCTGTTGCTGCTGCTGGCTGAAGGGAGAAAAATCCGTGGCGGGGCCGAGGGAGCCGTAATACTCGATGCCGCCTGTGATTTTTTTCGTGAAGTCATAGCTGATTTTCGCGTTGGGGGAAAAAACAAAGCCCTGATTGACGTTTTCACCGTGCAAGGACTTGTCGAATGTGGGATTGAAGGAGAAATACCAGCGGCCGGCCTGCTTGTCGATGATCGGGCGCATCTCCCAGGTCCAGGTGTCGGTGGAAAACTTACGGCGCTGATAACCAATTTCGTTCGAAAGGCTGAGGCCCACGGGCCAGTCCCATTTTTTCGGAATGCGCACCCGCGGGCGAATGTGGTCGCCCACCCAATCCCAGCCATCGCCGTTCTGCGCCGAGGTAAAAATATAGAAACCGGTTTCGAACCAGTCCGTAAAACCGTGGGTGATCTCAATCGTTTCATGCAGCTGGTGGTTCGTGGGAGCGAGGCCATTTTCCATGGTCTTGGTGCCCTGAAACGTGAAATTGCTGTGAAGTTCGACCATGGTGTGACCCGGATCAACCAAGTCAGAGCCGTACACCTGGATTTCGTAATTGTCCTGAGCGCGTGCTGGAGCCGCCCATGCGGCCCAGGCGAACAGACCAAGCAGGATCGAAATCGGAACGCGCAGTCCCACGATAAGCTCCTATCAGGTTATCTCAGGCCAGCCGCCAAATTTCAATAGATGCGGGAATCAGGCGTGCGGGTGTGATTTGTCGTAGATTTCCATCAATTGGCGGATGGAAGCGTGCGTATATTTTTGCGTGGTGGAGAGCGACTGGTGGCCGAGCAGTTCCTGAATCGCGCGGAGATCAGCGCCATCGGCGAGCAGGTGAGTGGCAAACGCGTGCCGCAGAGAATGAGGATGAAGGTCCCAATTGGTATTTATCAAGCGCACGTATTTCTTGACGATGCGGCCGACGGAACGTTGCGTGAGGCGGCGGCCGGAATAATTCAAGAAGACGGCTTCCGTATGTGGAGCCGCGCGACGGCTCGCCCCGGTGCCGGCGGTTCGCAACAGGAGCTGTTCGCGAAGCGGCCAGTATTTGTCGAGCGCTTCCTGCGCTTTGGCGCCGTAGGGCACGATTCGTTCCTTGTTGCCTTTGCCGCGCACGCGCAACATGCGCTCTTTCTGCTCCATGTCCACGAGGTTCAGGCCGGTAAGCTCGCTGACGCGGAGTCCAGCGGCGTAGAGCAGTTCGAGCAGCGCGCGATCTCGGCGAAGCAGCAGACCCTCTTCGACAACGCCGCGGTTTTTCCTTACGTCTCGCGTCGCGGCCGAGACGGCGGGCGGCAGCCGCTTTCTGGAAGCAGAAGGAACGCCAGAATCAGCTGGGCCATTTCCCGCCAGCTGGTTCAGAAAGCCGTTCATTTCTTCCGCCGAGAGGACCGAGGGAATGCGCTTTGGCAGTTTGGGAGTGGGGACAAGGCGCGCAGGATTCTCCTTCAAATGGCCCTCACGGACGCAGTACTTAAAGAACGACCGCAACGCCGCAAGCTTGCGCGCGATGGAACTCTTCTGCAGACCCTGGTCGTGCAAGTGCGCCACGAACTCGCGAATCATTGCATGCCCGACGGCAGTGAGCGCCGGCGGCTGCGCGCCCGGCGGAGAAAGAAAAGTTAGAAACTGGTCGAGGTCTTTGCCGTAGTTCGAGATCGTGTGAGGCGAGGAGTTTCTTACCGACCGCAGGTATTCCAGATACTTTACGATGGCTGCTTTCATTCGTTGCCAGATCTCCCGTGGTGAAGGCCCGGCTACAGTATATGCGCGCGCGAATCCGCAAGAGGCAGAATCGCGCGGTTGTTGCTATGGATGCAGCTGCTTCAGAACTTGGATGCCACGGGGACGGGAACTTCCTCGGGCTGTGTTTGCGGCAGAATTTCGGGAACCAGTTGCTCCCAGTCGCACCCTTCCTTGAGGCAGGCGTGGACGGTGCCAATTTTTGTGCGCTTTTCGACGATGAACGGCGCTCCACACTTCGGGCAAGGCTCGGCGATCGGCATGTGCGGAGTGGTGAAGTCGCAATCCGGATAGCGCGAGCAGCCATAGAAAATGCGCGGACGTCCGCGGCCGCCTTTGCCGGCGCTGCCGCGGCGAACGAACTCGCCTTCATTGCACTTCGGGCATTTGATGCCCATGGTGATCGGCCGCGTGTACTTGCACTTCGGATAGCCGCTGCAGCCGATGAACTCGCCAAAGCGGCCGTGCTTTTTGATCAAGCCGTTACCGCAGAGGGTACATTTTTCATCGAGCGGCTCGTCCGGCTGGTGCGCGATGCGCGTCCCCTGAACGAGGCGGCGCGTCGTTTTGCAGTCCGGATAACCCTTGCACGCCAGGAAAGTGCCGAAGCGGCCGCGCTTGATGGCCATTTCCTTGCCGCAATTATCGCAATACTCGATCTTCGGTTCCCCGCTGGTCTCTTCGGGAAGCTCGGGGGAAAGGTCCTGAATGAAATCGCAATCGGGATAGCGCGAGCAACCGAGGAAGAAACCGTGCCGGCTGATGCGCTCCAGCAGTTCGCCTTCGCCGCACTTCTCGCACTTTTTTCCCGTGGGAATGCCCGCTTTGTACGAAAGCATTTCGTCGCCGGCCTTATCGAGATCCACGACGAATTTTTCCCAGAACTCCTTGACGGCTTCGCGCCAGGGCAGCTTGCCTTCTTCGATCTCGTCCAGCTCTTCCTCGAGGCGCGCAGTGAACGTCACGTCGAAGATGTCTTCGAAACTTTTCACCAGCAACGTGCTGACGCGCTCGCCAAGCATCGTGGGCGAAAAGCGCCCTTGATCCTTGGTGACGTATTCGCGCTCGACGATCGTGGAAATGATCGAAGCGTACGTCGAAGGCCGCCCAATGCCGTCTTCCTCAAGCTCCTTCACCAGCGTAGCGTCGTTGAAGCGAGGTGGCGGTTCGGTGAAGTGCTGGTCCGGACGAATCTTGTCCAGCCGGAGAATTTGCCCTTCTTTAACCTGGGGCAGCGTCCGCCCCTCTCCTTCGTCATCCTTTTCGTCGTCCTCGCGGTCTGCGATCGACGCAGGCATCTGGTAGACGCGGAGGTAACCGTCGAATTTCTGGACGGAGCCCGTGGCCCGGAAAGTGTAATCGCCGGCGGAAATGTCGATGGTCGTCTGATCAAAGATTGCCGGGAGCATCTGCGAGGCGACAAAGCGCTGCCAGATCAGCTGGTAGAGTTTGAAAAGGTCTTCTTCGAGATACTTGCGAACATCTTCCGGGGCGCGCATGGCATCCGTCGGGCGCACCGCCTCGTGAGCTTCTTGCGCATCCTTCTTCGACTTGTAGTAGTTGGGTTTTTCCGGAAGGTAGTTCGAACCAAAGCGCTCGGGGATCAATTCGCGAACCTGGGCCAGCGCGTCGTTCGAAACATGGACGGAATCGGTGCGCATGTAAGTGATCAGCGCGACCGAGCCTTCTTCACCAAGCTCCACGCCTTCATAAAGTTTCTGCGCAAGCGACATGGTGCGCTTGGCGGTGTACCGCAGCCGATTGTAGGCCGCCTGCTGCAGCTTCGAAGTCGTAAACGGCGGAGGAGGATTGCGCTTCTTCTCTTTCTGCGCAACGGATGCCACCTGCCATTTGGACTTGCCGACGGCCTCAACGATCTTGTCCGCTGCCGCCTGGTCCTTTACTTCAATGTCCTCGCCTTTGTACTTGAAAAGTTTGGCTTCGAACAGCGGTGGCTGTCCGGCGTCCAGCATCGCATGAATGGTCCAATACTCCTGCGGCACAAACGCGCGGATCAAAAGTTCCCGCTCCACAATCAGCCGCAGCGCGACCGTCTGCACGCGCCCCGCGGAGAGGCCGCGCCGCACCTTGTCCCAGAGAATCGGCGAAATTTTGTATCCCACGATACGATCAAGCACGCGCCGTGCTTGCTGCGCATCCACCAGGTTGGTATCGACCTGCCGTGGCTTGTCGAAAGCCGCGCGAATGGCCTTCGGCGTAATTTCATTGAAGGTGACGCGAAAAATCTTTTTCGGATCAATCGCGACGGGTTCCTTCTTCGGAGCGGCCTCTTCCTCTTTGACCTGTTCTTCGGGCTTCGGGTCCTTCTTTTTAAACCGCGAAACGCTGGGTTCCTGCTCCGTGAACTTGGAAGGCTTGGACAGCACCATGGCCAGGTGCGCCGAAATCGCTTCGCCTTCGCGGTCCGGGTCGCCCGCCAGATAGATAGCATCGGCGGTGTATGCGGCCTTGCGAAGATCGTTAATGACTTTGCCCTTGCCGGCGATGATTTGCAGCGTGGGCTCGAAAATCTTGTCGTCATCCAGAGTAATGGGCTTCTTGGTGTTCTTCTCTTCCGGCTGAGGGCCTTTCTTCGCGCCCTTCTTCTTCTTTTTCTTCTTACGGCCGGACGGATCCTCGCCGGGCAGGCGAATGCCAATGGTCTTTTTCGGCAGGTCCATGACGTGGCCGATGGACGCCTTGACGGTAAAATTGCGTCCCAAATACTTGTTGATCGTTTTCGCCTTTGCGGGCGATTCGACTATGACGAGCGAACGTGCCATCTTGCTTTTGTAACTCCGTAATGTTCTGCCGGAAGGGTCGAACGCGGCGGCGTGTGTCCTTCTCGCTACCTTATATAGACGGGCTCGGCCAGACCAGTGCTAACGAATGGATGCGGCAACTGCCCTTGTGGATGCGCTTCAGCCATTGGATGCCCGCCCGGCGGGAGGCGATGCAAACGCCTAACTTCCTCTACAGCAACACTTTGCTGAACTGCTTGCCCGGCAATTGCCGGATGATGCCTTTCATCTCCAGATCAAACAGCGTAGCCAGAACTTCGGAAGAGTTCAAGCCGGAGCGTTCCACAATGTCGTCAATCGGCATGGGCTCTTCGGCGCTCAGCAGTTCGTAGAGTTTTTTTTCGACCGCGTTCAGCGATGCGGCTGCCAATAGATTGCGCTGTTCGGCTTCGGGTTTTTCCGCTTGAACAAGCGCGGCGCGGACGGGCGTCGGCAGCTCTTCGATCACGTCTTCGGCGGAAGTGACCAGCTTCGCCCCTTGTTTGATGAGCTGGTTCGGCGCAAAGCTCACGGGCTGCGTCACATTGCCCGGCACGCCAAACACTTCCCGGCCGAATTCCATCGCCAATCGCGCGGTGATCAGCGATCCGCTGTACTGCGCGCCCTCAATCACCACCACTCCCAGCGGGGTGCCCGCGACGATGCGATTTCGCACCGGAAAATTCTCTGGTGCCGGATGCGTTCGCAGTGGAAATTCACTTACGATGGCCCCGCGTTCGAGAACTTTCTCATAAAGCTTCTTGTTCTCCTTCGGGTAGCACACGTCGATGCCCGTGCCCAGCACTCCAATCGCACGGCCATGGGCATCCATGGCTCCTTGATGCCCGATAGCGTCAATGCCGCGCGCCATGCCGCTGCCGATCACCAGGCCTCGCGCAGCGAGATCACGGCCGAGCCGCTGCGCCATCTGCGTGCCATAGAGCGTAGGGCGCCGCGTGCCGACGATGCTGAGGCTCGGCAGGTTCAATACCTGCGCATCGCCGCGCACATAAAGAAGAACCGGAGGGTCATAGATCTGCAACAAGTTCTGCGGATACTCCGGTTCCGTCCAGTTCAGGAGCCGGCAGTTGGCGATCTTTCGAACGCCATCGAGCTCCTTTTCGGCGCGCTTGAAGGACTCCTTCTTTGCGATGGACTGCGCCACGGGTCCGGGAAGGTTGCAGAATTCCAGTTGCCGCAGCGGCGCTCGAAAAACGCCTTCCGGCGAACCAAACTTGCGCAGCACGCGCGCGGACAAACGGGAAGCAAGGCCGGGCGTGAGCGCCAGCGCGAGCCACGAGAGGGATACATCCAGCTCCATCGCCAGGCGAGCGTATGTTCAGAGTAACCGACCTGTCAAGTTATAGTTATTAACAAATATGTCCTAATTGGACGCTCAGGGCGACTTCGGCTGTGCTGCTGGCGTGGGGTGGGGTTTGCCGAACCCGATTTCAAGCGGCGTGTCTTTGGGCAGGACGACGTCGTGCCCGCGGGAAAGAAAATTCGAATAGACGGAGGCCGAAGCGCCGTACGCGCCGAAGGCCATCGAAACCGGCGTGGACTTTACCGCGAAACTCAACAGTGCGCCCGTCAAACGAAACCCGGAGCCGCCGGCAGCTGTACGCACTCCGGGATCGCCACCGGGGTCTACCGTTCCGTGCTCGGCATCCGGATGCGCCGCCGCTGCGGCCAGCAAGATTGCGAGCCCGGTGGATAGATAGCGCGTCTTGCTGTCTGTGGTGCGTGCTCCGCCTTCTTCATCGAGCTTGATGTGGGCGCTGCGAGCCACTTCGAGGCCTTCGAGATTGCCCGCCATGCTTTGGGAGGTTGCCGGGGCATGCTCGGCCTGCGCTTGCAACTGGGATAACGCCTGCACCGCTTCCTCGGAAGTTTCGATGCGCTCGAAGACCACGCGAAGCTCGCCGTTGCGATGCAGCTTTTGCGCGGGTTTTGCTTGCACCACTTTGCCTATCAAGCGGCTATCCGCGGGGAGCAATAATTGGTGCGTCGGGGAATACAGCGGCTCCGTCAATATGGCGGTGACCACCGTGCCATACGTAGCGGTCTCGGAACTGACCTCGGCGGCCAGCCGCGCCTTAAGCGTGGTGTCGGGCTGTGGCGCGCCTCCGACAGCGGCAAGCTCCTCACCAGTGCGCATCGTCTCGCCAAAATCGAGCGGCGCGTCGAGATCTGCGACAAAGCGTGTACCCGGCTCCATGTACTGGTGGCGATAGGGGGATTGCGCAAGAAGGAATTTCTTGATGCGATCCATGCGCCCAGGCGCGGTGACCTCACTCCACGTTTCGTGTGCCTGGTCTTTCGCTTCTTGTATTTTCCCTTTGGCTTCCTGCTTGGCGGTGTCGGATGCGCGCCCGGCCACGCTCTTCTGTTTGGCTGTATCCGGGTTGCTCACGAGGTGCACCACTTCCGCAGTTCCTGTTGAAACCGTGGTTTTTATGGGGAAAATCTTGCCATCGGGCAGAGTGAGCGTCTCAAAGGTGACTTCATATTGATGGAAGGGCGAAAAGTCGCCGTTGGCGTAAGCGAGTGCGCGTTTTACTCCCGATACGGGCGCGATACTGGTGACCCGGCCAATAACGATGCTCCCTGCGGGAATGACCGGCTGGTCAAAAGCGTAAACCGAATCGACAATTTTTCCGTGAACCATTTCTCCTGGGTGATCAACGCGCGTGCGCTCGTCGAGGGCAACGCGGAGCGCCGTGCCACTGGGCAGATGGAGAGTGATTTTTGCCAGAAACACCTCGGCTGCCAGGGCATCGTCCTCCTCGGGGAAGATCGGAGGCGAACACAGGACGCCAAGGATGTCTTCGCGTGGTGCCGCCTCACAATTCATACGAGTTTCGGAAATGGCAGGGGAGGGACCGTCATGCACGGGGCTGGACTGTGCCAAGCCCAGTTGTATCGATGCTGGCAAAAGCAAAACGAGGAGGGACAAACCACGGATCTTGAACATGGCCCGTACACCTTTGCGCGTCCAGCGGGCGGGGCAGGCGGGACAACGCCAGTTGCCACTGGGAAAGATAACGCTTTATTGCCCGGCTGTCTATCGCCCGCGGGTACGTACGGTACATGAGACGCCTGCCGTGGCAATTCGGATGGCCGGAAGGAATGGCTAGCCGGACCGCACACTATTGGGCAAATGCATTCTCACTGATCCGCGAATCCACGGCAGCGCCCTGAACAACTGGCGGGCCGAAGACCATTGATTTAGGTGCCAGGTCGCGCGGCGTCTTCCTGCAGCACGGCGTCAAGTGTGTTGATGAAGAGTTCGGCATCCGCTTTGGAGAAAACGAGCGGCGGGCGCAGCTTGATAACGTTGTGGTGCGGGCCATCCGTCCCTGCAAGAATGCCGCACTCACGAAGGCGATTGACCACGTAGGAGGCCTGCAAAGGGGCAGGCTCTCGCGTGTCGTGATCAAGCACCAGATCGATGCCAAGAAAGAGTCCGGAGCCACGGACGTCACCGATCAAAACGTGGCGCGCTTGCAGAGCCTTCAAGCCACTCATGAGATGAGCGCCCACGCGCAAGGCGTGGTCTTGCAAATGTTCTTCTTCGAAGACATCCAGCACCGCAAGACCCGCCGCGCACGCCACGGGATTGCCGCCAAACGTGCTAAAAAATTCCATGCCATTGTTAAACGAATTTGCAATCTTTTGTGTGGTGACGACCGCGGCGAGAGGAAACGCATTTCCGATCGGCTTTCCGAGAACCACGATGTCGGGAATCACGCCTTGCGTTTCGAATCCCCAGAAATGCGTGCCCAGCCTCCCAAACCCGACTTGCACCTCATCCGCGATGCACACCGCTCGCGCAGCGCGCACGTGGGCATAAACTTCCGCGAGATAGCCCGGCGGGAAGACGATTTGTCCACCAACGCTGGGCAGCGTTTCCGCAATATACGCTGCAACCCCGCGGCCTTCCGACCTCGTCCGCGAGAGGATCTCCTCCACATGCTTTGCGTATTTCGCACCGGCATTCTTGTCATCGCGGCGATACAGGCCACGGTAATCGTCGGCGAGCGGCGCGACGTGCACCCACGGCTTCTTTCCATTCCCACCCGGACCGTCAAATTTATAGGGGCTGATGTCGATCAGCGTGTTCGTGTGCCCATGATAAGCGTGCTCGAGCACGACAACGTCTTCGCGTTTCGTATGTGCGCGCGCCAGCCGTAGAGCCAGTTCGTTCGCTTCGCTGCCGGAATTGACGAAAAAACAGACGCGCAACGGTTCGGGGAGCAGCCGCGTCAGGCGTTCAGCATAGCGATTTACGTTGTCGTGGAGATAGCGCGTGTTGGTGTTGAGCAGCGCAAGCTGGTTTTGCGCTGCTTTCACCACGCGCGGATGGCTATGCCCGACGAGCGGCACATTGTTGTAAACATCGAGATAGGCACGGCCCGTCTCGTCGTAGAGATATTGCATCCAGCCACGCACAATTTTCAGCGGGCGCTGGTAAGAGATGTTCAAGTTTTTTCCCAACAGCGCGTGGCGGCGCTCCAATGTTTCCGCGAACTCCGGCTCCTTGGACGGAAATCGCTCTGCAGGAATTCCGAGCAGGAGATTTGGATCAGGCGAAAGGCTCGTCCAAACCGCGCGTTGCGAAGCGTACGCGACGCCCGGAAAGTCTGCCCCAAGCCCGAGCAGGTCAAGAATGACCTGAAAATGAACGTGCGATGTCCAGCCGCCATTTTCTTGCGCTGATCCAACGCGCGCAAACATTTGTCCGCGCGCCACGCGCTGCCCTGCCTTCAGGCCGCTGACTGTGTCTCTTGTCAGATGACCGTAGAGAGTAAAAAACTCTTCGCCAGCACCCGTTTCGTGGCGCAGGATGACCATTGGTCCATAATCAAGCGTGGCCGTATTGTTCGCGGTGATTTCAACCATGCCATCCAGCGGCGCGCGCAGGGGCGTGCCCGGCTCAACGAAAAGGTCAATCCCAAGGTGAATCGTGCGGCGCTCGTGAGTAAGATCGCCACTCTCTCCAAAGAGAGGCGACGTATAAAGTATTCGCGCCTCATCGTAACGCCCAACGCCAACATTTACTCCCGCGCGTTTCATCTCCTGGAATATTCTCCCGGTAAGCGCGTTGGGCTCTGCGGCAGAAGGATCAGCGCCGAGAAATGCGCTGCCCACGCTTAAATCAGAAACAATGCTCGGCACCGTTCGCAAATCAACATCCAGGATCGACTCCGCAGCACCGGCGTTCGCGCGCAACCAGCGTTCCACAGCTTCCCCCCTCGGAAGTGGTGGGAAGCCGCAAGCCGCACGAAAGCTGTAGTGGGCAAAACGCGGATGAATTTCTGCGAGGCGCCCGAGTGCTTCCCACGCCGGCCCTTCACTGACCGTGACGTAGGCGTCGTCCGGCATCAGCGTCTTGCGATGGGCCGAGTTGGTGACGCTCACCGCCAGCCGCGCGCAGATTAGCGGGAAGAGCGCCGACAGCTCCAGTTCGTCGAGGGGAAATGCAGAGTGATATCCCGCGACGATGGAAGCGGCAGCTTCCAGCGGACTTTTCTTTCCAAGAATGGCGTAGGCCGCGGCAATTGCCGGCTCCGAGACCATAAGCCCGTGGTGCAAGTCGCCAAAGTCGATCACGCTGGCGACCCTGCGCGGGTGCGGCCAGGGCTCGCTGACCAGCACGTTGTAATCGTTGGCATCGCCATAGATCACACTACGGCGAAGCCGCGGGAGCGCCGGAACCGCTTCCGCTTCGTAGAGCCTCAGAAATTTCTCGACGAGCGCGCGGCGATTTGCATCCGCGATGTGCTGAACATACTCCTTGATCCAAGTGGCTCGGGAAGAATCCCATTTCAATTCGCGATGCGCGGCAGGATGCGAAAACGATTGCAGTGCCGCATCCATCTCTCCGAGAAAGTGGCCGAGATCGCCGAGCAGCTCCGGCGCATGCGGACGCACTTCCGCAAGGACCGTTCCCTTCACGAAAGTCAGCAGCCAAACGAGGCGATTCGGACCGTCCGCCGCGGTAATCGAACCAAAAGGTTCACCGCCGCGATTCGCCACCACACGGGGCAAGTTCAGATGAGGTGCCCGCTGCGCCAGGTGACGCAGCGCCTGGCATTGCAGATCGATGAAGGCGCGCTCCCGTGCCGGATGCATCACTTTCAGCACAAACGCGCGGCCATCTTTACCTTCCAGCTGGAAATTATCGTCGTATTCGCCCGGCAGCGCCCGCGCCGTTACTGCAAGCCCGTAAAGTTCGCGGGCCATTCGAACGGCTTCTTCTTCGGTAGTGCGATGGGCCACGCGTTCCTCAAGCAGCATGGGCCAAATCTTATCCGCAAGCGCCAGAGCGCGTCCATCCCGGAAGACTGAAGAATCGTGGAGCGGTCCTTGAACGACGTTTTCGCTTCCTACAACGTCTCTTTCGAATCGCGGACAGACACGGGTCCGTTCACTGTGGACAGACGGATCATCGCCGGCATGCTTCCATATTCAATGCGCCGATTATTGTCATCCCACGTTTTCCGCGCATTTTCGCAAATGGATGCCTTGCAGCTTACCGGCGAGTAGTTCCTCGATTCCACTACGAAACTCGACTGATAGCCCTTGGGCACCGACAGCGTCAACGGGCCATTTTGCGCATCGGCGGAAAGGCCCGCGCCGTTCCACTTCGTCCCCGTCAGCGCCACGGAGATCGGTCCGTTTTCCGTGTGCACACGCACGTTGCCGTTGGTGCCTTCCAAACTGATCGGGCCATTCACGGCCGTGATGTCCGCTTCGCCGGAGAAATTTTTCAGGCTGATCGGTCCGTTGTGGGCGCGCGCCCTCAGTTTGCCGTCCACATCGTACAAGGAAATCGGTCCATTCTTCGTCTCGAGATCAAGCACCGCAGATTTCGGCGCGCGAATCAGCAGGTAGACTGCCCAATCATCGTCAGAGCCGGGCCCTTGCGTGGAGACCTTGCCTTTGTCGATGGACATGGTGATCTGCGAGAGGATTCGCTCCGCGTCAGCGCCGGAGCCCGACGCGGCCTTGCACGCCGTCACGGAATAGGTGTCTTTCTCCCAGCCGACAATCTGCACTCCGCCATTGGTGTGCGGTCGAATCTCCAGGCTGGGAGCTTCCGACTTGGTCAGCGTGCGCTCTTCAGAGCGCACCACGGCATCCCGCTCATCAAACCGGATGCGGAGATCGGAGCAGTCGGTCACGGGCTGCTTGTGGCCGTCGGAAATGCTTACGGAATGATGGCGCGAGGCCGCTCGCGCTCCAGTAAGAACCAGGGCAAGCAAGGCAGTCGCAGAAACCAAGAAAGCGAGGTCGCGTTTGGACATAAGGGCCCTCCCTGCCGTAATAGACGACAGCCGAAGGGATTGGTCACGCGCATTCCGGGCAAAATTTCAGTCCCAGCCATCCCAATCGCCGTCCGTTCCGATGGGTGGGCCGTCGGGCGGCTCGGCGGGAGCCGCAAGGTCCATTTTCTTCGGATCTTTCTGAAACTGAGCAATTTGTGACACTGCAAAGAAGAAGTGGGCGCGCTGCGCTTCATCCTTTACAGAAGCCTGCGCCTCCAGCCATGTTCTCAACTCTTCCAGTTTTAGTGACGCAATGGCCCGTACCTGATCCGATATGTGTTCGTTGGCGCTCAGGGCCATCAAGTCATAGAGCGCAACATCGTCGACCTTCCGGGCAATCTCTGCGCTATATCCCGAGCTGTGTGGCGCTTTCCAGGTCGTGGTGAAAATGGCCGCTAGAACTTCTTCGAGCCCTGGGCTCTCTGCGTTGCGAGCATGAAATTCGACAAGCCGCGCCGCGCGCGCCGGGTTAAAAAGGAATTGCAACGTGTGCTGCGCCGCGGCTTCCGCGGGCGCCAGCGCGTCAAAAACCGGGCTGGTCTGGATTTTGAAATCCTCGCGGCCACGTTCGTAATCGGGCGGCCGCGGCGGGATCATTTTCAGCAGCGGCTCGGGCAGCGCCAGGACTTCCGGCTTCAGCGTGGCAAGAACCGCTGCAAGTGCGCGACGCTGTTCCGCAGGCGCAACGATTTGCGTGGGCGTTTGCCCGTCTCCGCGCAGCGCGAACACATAATCCATGCCGCCAATAAGTTTGCTCGCAGCTTCCACCTGATAACGGTGCAGCATGTATACCGGAACCAGAACGTCCTCGAGGGTCGCCAGCGGCGCGCCCTCGCGGATGTTGTTTTCACCGAACCGTTTCAGCGCTGCCGCGCGCACTTGCATCACGCGGTTGAGTTCATCGACCGCATTCGCACCCGAATCCCAGAGATGTGCCACGCTGCTGGAAGAGCCGGCCGGGCGCGCGTCCTGGTCGGTGAGATAACGCAAGCCGCGGCCAAAAGCATCCATCAAAATCTTGCTCAGCGCGGCGCTTTCATCCGTGCCCGGCGCAAAATCCTGATATCCAAACGCAATGGACACTTTGTCCCATTCGCCGATTCCGGTGGCATAAGCTTCCGACAAATCGAGCGTCCCATCCGCCTTGAGCTTTACATAAGGCGGGGGGTAATCCATCACCGAAGACCGATTCACCGTGCTGGCGCTGTAGTTGTGTTCCAGGCCCAGCGTGTGACCTACCTCGTGCGCGGCGAGCTGTCGCAACCTCGCCAGCGCCATCTCCTGCATCTTCGGAGAGACTGGCTTTCCTTTTTCATACGGCGCCAAAAGTCCTTCCGCAATCAGATAGTCCTGCCGCACGCGCAGCGACCCCAGCGTCACGTGCCCCTTGATGATCTCGCCGGTCCGCGGATCGATCACTCCCGCGCCATACGACCACCCGCGCGTCGCTCGATGCACCCACTGGATCACGTTGTAGCGCAGGTCCATGGAGTCCGCGCCTTCCGGCAAAAGCTCTACGCTGAACGCATTTTTGTATCCCGCCGCTTCGAACGCCTGATTCCACCAGCGCGCGCCTTCGAGCAGCGCGGAGCGAATGGGCTCCGGCGCACCGCGATCCAGGTAGTAAACGATTGGTCGTACCGGCTCGCTGACAGCCGCGCTCGGATCTTTTTTCTCCAGCCGATGGCGCGCGGTGAACCGTTTCACGATGGGTTCGCTGATCGGCGTGGCGTAATCCATGTAGCTGATGCCGAAGAAGCTCGAGCGTGGATCGTAAATGCGCGGCTTGTAGCCCGGAGGAGGAAGCTGCACAAACGAATGATGTTCACGAATTGTAATGGCACCCGGCGACGGCGTCACCTGGCGGACCCAGGCGCCGGGATCATCCCCGGCGAAAGTAAGCGTGGATTCCACTTCTGTGTTCAGCGGAAAATTCTTCGTTTGCGGCAGGTAGATGGCGCAACGCGACACATCCAGATGGTAAGCGCCTTGCTTCGCACGGCGCAGCACTTCCGGCACGCCATGCGCATCGTGCAGGAAGAAATCCGTGGCATCCACCAAAGCGCGATCTTTCTCTTCCGCGGCTACCGTGAAGCCCCACAGGGCTGACTCCGCGAAGGAATCATGCACGGCACGCCGCTCGTCGGCATCGTTGCTCACCGCTCGGTAGTTAAGGTTTTCCTGGATGAGCAGGACCTTAGGCCCGCTCCGTTCGAATCGCACAATGCGCGTCTCGCCAAGCTGGCCGCGATCCAGCCCGATGTCATTCGAACCGATCCCCGCGAGAAGTCCGCTCTGGTAGAGAAACTCCGCATTCCACTTGTCGATCTCCAGCCACAGCTTGCCCTGCTTGGCATCCCAGTAGAGATTAAAATAGCCCGCAAACTTCAACGTGCCCGCAGTCTTCTCCGCAATCGTAGGAGTCTGCGTGGAATCGGGAGAAGCGCGGACTCTCCCTGCCAGCAGGCAGATCGCAAGAACCAGCAAGAACCAGCGCGAGAGTTTCAGCATTTTCAAATCCTCCAAAGGTATCGAACGGTTTTACCTCATATACGGCTACCGCAGAAGAAATTCCTCTCTGCTATACTGAACCTTCCGCGAGCAGCCGAATCGTGACCAAACTTCGCATCTCCATCGTTCAATACCTGAACACCGCGCCGCTCGTTCGGGGCTTCACGCACGGCCCGCTCAGCGGAAAATACGATTTGTCCTTCACCATCCCCTCCCAGTGCGCCGAGGATTTGCGCGCCGGCCGTGCGGACGTCGCCATCATCCCGGCCATCGAATACCAGCGCATCGACGACCTGATGATTTTGCCGGACATGGCCATCGCCTCAAAAAAGCGCGTTCGCAGCTTGCTTCTCGTCTCCAAGACACCCATCGGAGAGGTGACGAGCCTCGCGCTGGATCGCAGTTCACGCAGCACGCAAGCGCTCACGCGCATCCTGTGCGCTGAGAAATGGAAGATCGCCCCGAAATTCTTTGAAGCTGCCCCCGATCTGGCTGAAATGCTGAAGCGAGCGGACGCCGCACTGCTCATCGGTGATCCCGCCCTATGGATTTCCCTCGCCATCGAAAAAGACGGCCGGCCCGGGGCCGGAGGACAAACCATCTGCCTGGGGGCCGCGCTCGGAATCACCAGCTCGGAACTCCTCTACGTCTATGACGTGGTAAGCGAATGGCGAATTCTAACAGGGTTGCCCGCGGTCCTCGCAGTCTGGGCCGCCCAGCGGGACGCGGCCACTCCGGAAATGACTGCCGATTTCATCGCCTCGCGCGACTTTGGATTGTCACGCATCCCGGAAATCTGCTTGGACGCCGCGCGCGAACTGGAATTGCCCGTGCCTGCCCTCGAATCCTACCTCCGCCGCAACATTGACTTCTCTCTCGACGCCGAAAATCTCCGCGGACTGGACTTGTATTATCAGCATGCTGCGAAGCTCGGCCTGATCCCGCGCGCAAAGCCAATCGCCTGGGCCGACACGAAAGCTGTGCCGCTGAAGTTGTAGGCGCGTGGTTTTAGCCTTGTCCGTGCAGTTTCGAGTTCGGCCGGATTATTCGTTAGAATGAAGTAGCGCACTTCAAAAGGAACCACGGTGGGACTGACAAAACAAGAAGCTCTGGAAATGCTCGAATCCGATGACCTGGTGGGCATCGGAATGGCTGCGCATCAAATGCGCCTGAAGAAAAACGACCCGCGCGTCGTCACCTATCAAATCGACCGCAACATCAACTACACGAATTTCTGCACCGAATACTGCTCCTTCTGCGCGTTCTACGCTCCGCTCGGTTCGAAAGACGGCTACATTCTCTCGTTTGAACAGATCTACCAGAAAATCGACGAAATGCTCGCCCTCGGCGGGACCGGAATCCTCCTCCAGGGCGGCCTGCATCCCGACTTGCAGATCGGCTACTACGAAAATTTGTTGCGATCTCTGAAGGGGCGTTACCCGCAGGTTCATCTGCACTGTTTTTCCGCGCCGGAAATTCTGTGTATCGCGGAAGTAAGCGAAATCAGCATCCGTGAAACCATCCAGCGACTGATGGACGCCGGGCTGCAATCCATTCCCGGCGGAGGCGCCGAGATTCTAGACGATGAAGTTCGAGCGAAGATTGCGCGGCTGAAGTGCACCAGCGACGACTGGGAAGAAATGCACCGCGTGGCGCATTCGCTCGGTCTGCGCACCACCGCCACCATGATGTTCGGCTGTGGTGAAGAGCTGCGCCATCGTGTGAATCACCTGGAGAGGATCCGCCGAATTCAGGAAGACACCGGAGGATTCACGGCCTTCATTCCGTGGGTTTTCGCCGCGGAAAATACCGCGCTTGGCAAGAAGATCCAGGAAACCACCGCGGTGGATTATTTGAAGACGCTCGCCGTCAGCCGCCTCTATCTCGACAATTTCGACCATATCCAGTCAAGCTGGCTCACCCCGGGAATCAAGGTCTGCCAGGTCGGGCTGCAGTTTGGCGCCGACGACGTCGGCAGCATCCTCATCGAAGAAAATGTCGTCTTCGCCGCCGGCGTAAGAAATCGCACCAACGAAGGCGAACTCCGCCGCATCATCTCCGACGCTGGCTTCATCCCTGCCCAGCGCGATACTCTCTACCGTTCCTATTCCTTGAAATAATCAGGACCCGGCTCAGGCCACGGGCTTCGGACGCAGGTGAATGGAAACATCCACCACCATGCCGTCCGGCAATTCGACATCTTCCAGAAGATAAAGTACTCCGCTGCGAAAACGCGCCTGGACCTTGCGCGGTTCCGGCTTCCCGCTGGCGGGCTCAATTTTCGCGACTGGGGCTTCGGCCTTCTTCGCCGCAGGCGCGCGTGGGGTAACGCCCTCCGAAGCGTCCAGCGCTTCGTTGGCAAGCGCATCCGCTTCGCGGTTCTGTTCACGATAGACGTGATCGATGCGGAACGATTCGAATCCCAGCGACATTTTCTTGGCGCGCTCGAATAGCGGCTGTAGATCCGGGCTTTTCACTTTGTACTGCCCGCGCATCTGCTTCACCAGGAGTTCCGAATCGCTCTCCACGCGCAGCGCGCGCATCTTGTGCTCCTGCGCATAATCGAGTGCCGCGATCAGCCCGTAATACTCCGCAACATTGTTGGAAAACCGGCCGATATACTTTTTCAGCGTAGCGACCAGTTCGCCGCTCCCATCGCGAATGACCACCCCATAAGCCGCCGGGCCCGGATTGCCGCGCGAGCCGCCGTCAATATTCACGCGGAACGCAGCGCCGGCCGGTTTCGGCTCCGCCGGCGTCTCGGGAAACAGGCCTTTGCCCCGTGTTGTAGGTTTGCGTGGTGGCATCAGGAATTTGCTGCGGCTGTCGAGGATGTGTTCGGAGACCCGCCGGCGGGATTCGCCACGGGAATCGGTTCCAATGAATACTGGATCAATCCGCAGCTCTCGCAGCGAAAAACTTCTTCATTCGTCTCCGTGCGCAGTTCCTGAAGAATATGCGGCAGCACGCGCATGCCACACCCGCGGCATTGCCCATCGCGCGCTTCGGCCATGGCCGTTCCGTTATGGCGCTTGGCTATGCGCGCGTAAAGCTCTCGCAAATCCTCCGGCACCGGTGCGATGATGCGCTCGCGTTCGGCGAGAACCGTTTCGAGCTGCTTTTTCTTCTCCGCCGCTTGCGCGTGAATCACTTTTCGTTCAGCGGCCACCGCTTGCTCGGCTTCCTTTAACCGGCCTTCGGCCAATTTCACTCGCCGCTCCAGGTCTTCGCCAGCCATCATGACTTCGAGCTGGCGGTCTTCCGCTTTGGCCACTTCCGCTTCGGCGGTGGCGATTTCATGCTGCAATGCTTTGAAGGACTCGTTGGTTTTTACCGCCCCGCTCTGATCGCGGTACTTTCGAGCGCGGTCTTTCCACTGTTGGACGTCAAACTCAAGTTTCTTGCGTTCCGCCGCGCCTTCCGTGTGGGTCGTTTTCGCGGCGGCAAGTTCCCCGCGCGCGACCGTCAGTTTGGCATCGGCATCCATAACACGCTTCGGAAAAGCCTCGAGATCTGCGCGCAAAACGGCAATCTGGTGGTCGATGCGCTGCAGCTCAATCAGGTGAGGAATCGCCGGATGCATGGGTAGGTAATTCTAGCACAGCGCGCCGCGAGCTTTGCGGGAAGCTCTCCCGACGGATAGAATGCCAGCGTTTTCAGCGAAATACGATTCGAGCGCGAAGCTAGGGAGGAAAACCATGCCGCATGTCCAAATCACGTGGGTCGAGGGACGCACGCCAGAGCAAAAACGCAAGATCGCCGAGCGCGTCACCTCCGTACTCATCGAAGATGGCAAAGCAAAGCGCGAAAACATCCACGTTTCGTTTCACGATGTCCCGGCAACGAACTACGCTGAAGCGGGAGTGCTGGTCGTGGATCAGAAACGGACGTCATAAGCCGTCACAGCGCAAAATAAATCAGGAAGGCGGGCCCCCTCCCTCGACAGACGAGAAGAGAGAACCCGCCTTTGTCTTAAAGGAAAGGACTTGGCGCTACGTCCGGACGTCTCGCCGGATCATGGACCAATCCAGGAAATATCCGATTCCCACAGCCAGCGGAATAATGCCAAACGCCGCCACCGTCCAGAGATCACGATCCGCCTGGAGCTGCGCGATTAGCCCGAAAGTAAGAATGTAACCGAGCGCTCCGCTGACTAGCAAAATGCCCGCGCGCCGGGAACGCCCCGCCTGGTTCAGCTCAGGCTCCATCGGAATTTCCACTCCCCGCGCTATCGCCGCCAGCCGCTCTTCGCTGCGAAGCCTGCGCACCCGGTAATAGGTATACAGCGCGCCAAGGGGAACGCCCATCCCCAGAATCACCGCCACCAATCCAATCAATTCTCCGCCCATGGTGTGCTCCTTCTCTCATAAATGCGCCAGTGAGACGCCGTTTGTCGTGGGAACCGCTTTCATTAGGAAGTACGGTGGGCGTAGGCAGAAAGTTCCCGAAATTTAGACGGAATTCCGCCTCGCCTTGGTCACCCAGGCTGCTTCCCGGGCCAATGGTTAGTTGACTTCGTGAACTTGCATGCTGGAGTCGATCGCCAGGTTGGGATAGCGGATAGGAGACCCTGCCGGGGCGGGAGAGTGGTGCGCGGTGACGGTGAACTCGCCTCCGGAGCACTCCAGCGAATAAGAATATCCGTCGCGTTCGCTGCGGGCCATCGAAATGGTGTTACTGGAAAGGAGTTCGTCGAGCGTGCCGCAATGCCCGTTCGTGGCTACATACCCGCGTTCCGCTTGCGCGATCTGCAGCAGGTCGCTGCGCACGCCGGTCAGGCTGATCGCCTGGGTCGGCGCCGTACCTTCATCCGTGGTCGGCATCTTCTTCAAATAAGCGCGGTAGATAACAAAAAATAGCGCGGCTGCAACCAGAATTCCAATAAGCGATTTCATGATTCAATTCTGGCCTCCAGCCGCGCCACTCGCAAGCAAAGCTGATTAAAAGTGTATAAGGAAACAACCCCCGCTCTTTTTCCCTGCACCTGCGAACCGCTCTGCTAGACTCCGAAGTACCGCCGAATCCCCCTTCCCGGTGAATCGTCCCCCTTGGACAGGCAAATGATTAGGACTGTGCCACTGCTCGAGCTGCATGGCATTGAAAAGCTCAGGGAAGAGGAGCTTGAAGAAGCCCGCTCCATCCAGGCCGTCATGCTGCCTGCGGAATCGTTGCGCACGAAGCTTGTCACCATCTCCCACGAATTCCAGCCGGTCTCAGCCGTAGGCGGCGATTTTCTGGACTATTTCGAACTGCTGGACGGAACCATCGGTCTCTATCTCTGCGATGTCTCCGGCAAAGGCCTGTCAGCCGCGCTCTACGCCGCATTGGCTGTGGGGACCTTGCGCGGCGTGCACAAGACCGGAGCCTCCCCTAGCGATACTCTTGCCACTTTCAATCGCCGACTGATGATCCGCGGCATGCCCCGGCGCCACGCGGCCATTCAATACGCGGTATTCGATCCCCGTAGCGGTGAATTGCGTATCGCCAGCGCCGGCATGCCCGGCCCTTTTCACCTCTGCGCCGATGGTTGCCGCTCGCTCGGGCTGGCGGGCATTCCCTCAGGGTTATTCGAAGGCACCAGCTACGAAACTTTGACCATGCGCCTCAGTCCCGGCGATTCCGTGCTCTTCTGCACCGATGGCATTACAGACGCGTTCGACCGGGATGGCGAGCAGTTCGGGCTCGAGCGCCTCCAGGACCTTTGCAGGCATCAGCACCATTTATCGCCAGCGGAAATATTGGGAAGAATTTTTTCCGCAGTTCAAGATTTCTCGCAAGGCCGCGAACAGCACGACGATATGGCAGCAGCCCTGTTCCACTACTCCGGCTAGTTGATAACCCGGCAATGTGCTCACACCGCCATGTAGAGAGTGGGCAAAAGGCTCCGGGAATGCGATTGACAGCCTTGGCGCTCTCCAGTAACTACGATAGATACAGGCAATTTCGTTTGCGAACGCAACTTATCTAGGAGAGTCCTCGATGCACACAAAGTCCCCCTTGGCCCTGGTATTGGCCGTTTTGCTTTCATTCCTCCTTACAATCCCTGCGGACATCTGGGCAGCGCCCCAAACTGGCGGACAGCGCGCCGGAGAAGTCTCGCGGGTAATTCCAGCGGTCAGCATTGCGCGCGGCTCGAAGACGGTGTCAGCGTCCGCAAAATCCGTCGTGGATTGGCAGGACCTCGTCAACACCCAGGCGAACGCCCGCGCGCGAATCGCCCTGGATGATGGCTCGGTCCTCAATGTGGGCTCGGAATCCTCCATGAAGGTCGTCAAGCACGATGCCGGTGCGCAGCAGACCGAGCTGGAGCTCACCTATGGCAAGCTCCGCACGCAAGCGCAAAAAATCGCCAAGCCCGACGGTAAGTTCGAAGTGCGCACTCCGGCTGGAGTCGCGGGTGTCGTCGGAACGGATTTCTTCACCGGTTACGACAACTCGACCAGCACCATGAACGTGATCGTGTTCGAGGGCCTGGTGAAAGTCTGCAATCTGGCAGGCGTGTGTGTCCTGGTCAAAGCCGGGCAAATGACCAACGTCCGCAACGGCGACAATGCCGGACCAACTCCGCCAGCGCAGGCGCCTCTTGACCTGCTGGTCGCAACCACCAAGGATACCGATGCCGGAAGTTCCGTGGGCGCCAATCCGGCCGGTCCTCACCTGGGAGTTTTCGGGACGATCGCAATCGTCGGCGCCGCTGTCGGCGTAGGTTTAGGAGTCGGTCTGACTCGCCCGGGCCGTACAGTGCAGACCGGCTGCAAGCCAAATCCGGCAACGGGACAGTGCCCATAGATTTCTTAAGACGATCTCAAAACTCGCTTCCGTGGCCCTGGCCTCCCGTCGCTGCCAGGGCCGTTCGTTTCCCAGCGCAAGCTTGGCGCGGATTTGGTGCAACGCTTCGTCCGCCGGAGCCGTCCAATAGAAGTGTTACGTAAAATCCTAGAACCTGCCTTTCGGGCGGTTTGTATGCCCCAATGCGGTAGCGTACACTGGATGTTTCGCTATCCCGTCTAATAGCAAGTGAGGCTCTCTTTGACCATTTCGACTCGTAGTCGCGTGAATTCCCTGCTATTCGCACTGATTCTCCTGGGCGCCACGGCCACGGCCACCGTTCCATTGGCCCAAGCCGCGCCTCCCGATGTCCAGGCGAAGCGCTCCCCACTCCTCGCGGCGCTGCAAACGGAGCTCGAACGCTCCCTGAAAACCCTGGGCACGCTGGATCCCCCGGCCTACTACCTGAGCTACACCATCACGGATACCCAACGCGTGAACGTCTCCGGCTCCAATGGAGCCCTCCTGAGCAGCGACGCCGCGCGCAACCGCTGGCTGGAAGTTTCGGTTCGCACCGGCAGCTATAACCTCGACAATTCCCATAAAGTCGGCGAACGCCAGATGCAGAGCGGGGGCCCCGGCACGCCCGTACCCATCGATGATGACGCCGAAGTTCTGCGCCGCGCCATCTGGCTGGAAACCGACAAGCAATACCGCGCCGCCTCCGAAGCACTCATCAAGATCAAGACGGGAAAAGAAGTGAAGGTCGAAACTGCGGAAGGCCGCGCCCCGGATTTTTCGCGTGAACAACCCCACAATTTCATCGGCCCGCTCACGTCCATTTCGGTCGACCGTAAACCCTGGGAAGAGAAAGTTCGCGCCTACACCAAGGCCTTCCGCGAATCACCGGCCATCATCAACTCCATCGTCACCTTTACAGCGCAGGCCCAGAACGCCTTTCAGGTCACCAGCGAAGGCACGCAATTGCAGTTTGGGCAGATTCGCTACCGTCTCGAGCTTTTCATTCAAGGCAAAGCTCCCGACGGCATGGACATCGACCGCTACTACAACTTTGATTGGGTGAATCCTTCCGAGGCCCCGGACGACAAAGCCGTCTACGCCGCGGGAGCCACCATGCGCAAGGAACTGGAAGGCCTGGTCGCCGCGCCCATCAACGATCCGATTGTTGGCCCCGCGTTGTTGACCGGCCGCGCTGCCGCGGTATTTTTTCATGAAGTATTCGGCCATCGCGCCGAAGGCCATCGTCAAAAGGACGTCACCGAAGGACAAACCTTCTCCAAAAAAGTCGGTGAACAAATCCTGCCCAGCTTCCTCAGCATCACCGACGACACCACCCTGAAGAAGCTCGGCTCGCAAGACCTGCTCGGCTACTACCAGTACGATGACGAAGGCGTTCCGGCGCAGCGCGTGGTGCTCGTGGATCACGGTGTGCTCAAGAATTTCGAAATGTCGCGCTCCCCGCTGACGGGCTTTCCCAATTCGAACGGCCACGGAAGACGCCAATTGGGCGCGACACCGGTTTCGCGTCAAGGCAATCTGATCGTTACCAGCAGCAAAATGGTGACCAACGCGGAACTCCGCGTCCAGCTCATCGAACTCATCAAAGCTCAGGGAAAGCCCTACGGCTTGTTGATCGACGACATCGCCGGCGGATTTACCTTTACTGGCCGCGGCCAGCCGCAGGCCTTCCAGGTGCTCCCTCTAGTGGTTTACAAAGTTTTCCCTGACGGGCGCCCGGACGAGTTGGTCCGTGGAGTGGATATCGTCGGCACACCGCTTGCAGCCTTGACGAAAATCGTCGCGACCGGCGATACGCCGGAGGTGTTCAACGGATACTGCGGCGCAGAGTCCGGCTCCGTGCCGGTTTCCGCTGCTTCCCCCGCGATTCTGACCTCCGAACTGGAAGTGCAGAAAAAAGAGAGCTCCACGGATCGGCCACCGATTCTGCCTCCCCCGGCGCACGACACCGTAAAAACCGGAGGCCAGCTGTGAGGCGCGCGCAGACGATTGCAGGCGTAGGTTTCCTTCTCGCGTTCCTGAGTTGCGGTACCGCTCCCCACGCATTCGCTCAGCAGGACAACGACCACACCCTCCAGGCCATGCGCGACGAAATGGCTCGCGCCAAAACCCGTCTCGAACTGAAAATTCCCGGCACCGACAAGCCCGTCCGTCCTTACTACCTCGAATACCGCTTGCTCGACCTCGATGTGCGCGAAGTCGTCGCGGAATTCGGCACCATCTTCTCCAGCACTTCCGCGCGCAACCGCTTCATGGATGTGCAAGCTCGCGTAGGCGGCTACAAGCTGGACAGTTCGAATTTCGTGAGCGATGACGGCTTCCGCGGCTTCATCGGTCCCACCGGCTCCGTCGGCATCGACCGTGACTATGATTCGCTCCGCCAGGATTTGTGGATCGCCACCGATCAGGCCTTCAAGGAAGCCGTGGAAACTTACTCCCGGAAGCAGGCCTATCTCAGCAGCCTGGCTCGCCAATCGGACATCGACGATTTCTCCAAAGCCGAGCCCGTGAAACTCATCGAGCCCCTGCTCACCCCGGATTGGACCAATCGCGATTGGGATCAGGAAGCACGGGAAACTTCGGCTGCTCTTCGCGCCTTTCCGCAAATTTATGAATCGCGGGTCACCTATTATCTCGTCTATGCGACCGAGTATCTTCTGACCAGCGAAGGCACCGAGATCCGTCAAAACCGCACCTATGCTGCCATCGAATCCGGAATGAACGCTCTCGCCGACGATGGCGTGCCCCTGAACAATCTTTATGCCACCTACGCGCCGAAACCCGCGGATCTTCCGGGCGTCGACGCCGTTCGCAAGGGCTTGAATGTCGCTGCAACGGAATTGATGACTCTCCGCGCCGCTCCCCCTGCGCAGGATTACACCGGGCCCGTTCTATTTGAAGCGCGCGCTGCGGCGCCCCTTCTCGCGCAGGTTCTTGGTCCTGCCGTGAACGGTGCGCGGCCGCCGGTATCCTTCACTCCTGTAATGGAACAGCTCTTGAGTGGATTGGGTGGAAAGAGTGACTGGGTTGGGAGAATCGGCGCAAGAGTTCTGCCCACGAGTGTCACCGTGGTCGATGACCCCGGAGCCAAGGAATTTAAGGGCACACCTCTTCTCGGCGGATACGCAGTGGATAACGAAGGTGTTCGCGCGGAGAAAGTCACGCTCGTAGAGAACGGAAACCTCAAGGGCGAATTGATGTCTCGCCGCCCCGGGCCGGACTTCGGCGAATCCAACGGCCACGGACGCGCCGCGTTTCTGAACGATTCCAAGCCTACTATGAGCAATACTTTCTTCACCTCCTCGGAAACTCTTTCTCCCGCGGAGATGAAGAAAAAATTCCTGGACGCCTGCCGCGCGGAAAAGCTGAACTATTGCCTCATCGTCCGCGAAATGGATAATCCCTCGCTGAGCCTGCTTCACCAGGAGGATTTTTCTGAACTCCTGGCAAGCTACGGCGGCGGCGCTGGCACCGGAGATCGATTGCCACTGGTCGTTTACCGCATCTATCCGGATACCGGGCGCGAAGAAATGGTCCGCGGCGCGCGCATCATCGGATTGAACACCCGCGCCTTGCGCAACATCACTGCCATCGGCAACGACAATTTCGTTTACAACTACATGCAGAGCCAGGTCACCGGCTTCTCCGGCACCGCCCTCGGAGCGTTTGGCTCCGCACAGGGCGGCTTGCCCGCCTCGGTGGTTGCGCCCTCACTTTTCTTTGAAGAGCTGGAAGTCCGCGGAGCCCGCGGCGAAGCCAAGCGTCTGCCGCTCATGCCCCCGCCGCCGATGAGCGCCGCAAAGTAGTATTTTTCCGACGGGATCATTCGCCATGAAAGAGTTCACCCGCAGGGGCTTCATTTACGGCGCTGCAACGCTTGCCGGCTACGGCTTGCTGGTGGGTGTGGAGCGCGTCTGCCTTTCAGCTTTCGCGGATGATTCCGAACCAGCCGGCGACCCAGGTCCCGTCAAAATCGTTAAGTTTGCTGACGATGGCCAACGACTCGGCACGTTCGCTCTGCCGAAAATCCAAAAAACCAGAGCGGACTGGAAAAAACAGCTAACACCTCTGCAGTACGACGTCACCCGCCGCGCCGCTACCGAGTTCGCCTTCTCGGGCGCTCTCTACGATCAGCACGCTCCCGGTCTCTATCGCTGCATCGATTGCGGCACCGCGCTTTTTGATTCCCGTTCAAAGTTCGATTCCGGCACCGGCTGGCCCAGCTTCTGGGAACCTGTCGCCAGGGAAAATGTCCGCGAGAAAAAAGACTTCAGCATGGGAGCGCTTCGAACGGAAGTGACCTGCACTCTCTGTGACGCCCACCTCGGCCACGTCTTCACCGACGGCCCCGAACCCACCGGCCTCCGCTACTGCATGAATTCCGCCGCCCTGCGTTTCATTCCGCGATCCTAATCCCAGCAGAAAAGAACGCCGTCGTGCGCCAACGCCGGACCGTGATTCCGTCTTCGTGGGAAATTATTGCTTTACATCCATAAGAAGATCGTCGAAATCATTGATCGTCAGGCGATCGATCTTCCCGGGCAGCGTTACATCGATGGTCTCTACAGCGTGCTTGGCGGAAATACTTCCGAGTCGCATACTCTTGTCACCCACGTGGGCGTAGATCGGCACGACATCCTTCCAGGTGCCCGGGACTCCCGTGCGAGTTAATTCCGCCTTGAGCCTCGTCTTGCCATCGGGAGTCGCTTCCGCTGTGGAGTGAAGTGCATACAGCGAAATTCCAGTGCCATATACATACTGGTTGAAGAACCAGTCCATCTTGTGATTTCCGTCGAGGTCCATCGCCCCCGTCATGTGCTTTTCCACCATCGCCTTGAAATCCTCGGTCGAGGCGGCTTTTCCGCGGTAGGTGTTGACGAAATCCTGCATGGTCTCCTTGAATTGCTTATCCCCGTTGCGGCTGTCGTACATCATCATGCGGATCATGTGCAGGACATACGCACCCTTCGGGTAAATGAGCCGCCGGGTAATGCCGCCGCCCGTGCGCGAGTTGCTGGCACGGTAGCCCATGGTCAGAGGGCCAACATCAATCGCTCGATAGCCTTGCGAATCGCGATCGAGGAGTAATTGACGTTCATCATTCCAGAATGCGACGAACTTCTTGGGATCTTTTTCGATCATGCTGAGGTACAGCGATGCGGACATGTCTGCGAACCCTTCGCTCATCCACTGGTCGCGGCTGGAACTAAATCCCACGGTGTTGCCCCACCATTGGTGCGCGACCTCGTGCGGCGTAACGACCTTCCAATACCCGCGATCGCCCCAGTCCAGGCCCAGTTGATGTCTGACCGTGGCGTCAAAGTAATAGCAGATGGGAATCCACACCAGTCCGGGCCACGACTGGCCGAAGTTGCACGCTGTTTGCTGGGTAATCTGGAGGTGTGAAAACAACGAGGGTCCGAAATAATCCGTGTAAAGTTCGACCGCAAGCTCTCCTTCGGCGAGCGCCTTCTTGTTTAGCGATACCGTGCTCATCGTGCCCAGGGTCGCTTCCATCGGACGTTCTCCCGGTAAATCGCCGTTGACGGAGCGCTGCAGCGAAGTCACCCAGCCCGGAGAATCCTCGTTGGCAAACGATTGGATGAAAACCTCGGGTTTTTTCAGCCTTGCCTCCTCCACTTTAAACCTGCCCAAACTGAATCCGGCAACCGTCTGAGGAGCTTCGCTTTTCCACACTGTGACGTTTTGTCCCCCCTCGTTGCTGTCGCTTACGAGCGCTCCCGTAGCGGCGATCTTCATCCCCTTGGGAATGCGAAAGCCCATGTCATAGGAGGCATACTCGCCAAACCCGGCACCTACGTTGTTGGGATACCAATCGTCACGCGCGATCGGGAAGTAGTTACCGCCGCCTTCGTTGGAGACCGCTTCCTTGCCGCTGTACGTCGTTGTCACACTGAACTTTTCGCCCACTGCCAGCGGCTTGGGCAAAATCACCGCAAAGTCCGCATCGTCGTTCTTGTCTTCCTGGATGAACGCAAGAGGTTGGCCTTCGGCCGTTACGGACTGCACACGAAGAGTGTGAAACAGGGAGAAAGGAACCACACGCAGCCCATTGCGAAGGCAGACAAAAGTGGTCGTAGCCTTCCCGGAGAGATTGCCGTTTTTTTCCAGGGAAGTCTCCAGTTGATGGTGCTCGATGCGTATGGCCCTGCCGACGGACTCCTTGGGCTGTGGCTTGGAAAAGCTGAACGATGCCCAATCGCCCCACTTGTTATCGTCGTAGGTCCAGAAGTCCACTTGACTCGAATCCGCGTTGGGATCGAGCGAATAAATCTCCTTGTCGTCATACCGCTTGCCGTGGATGAACGCCACGAACATCCCTCGTGGCTCGGAACTCAGCACCTCCCCGAGCAGCTCGGCTTCCAGGTTGTGCTTTATTTTGTGGCGCATCGCATTCTGGCTGTCTTTCAGGATCCCCGCGTCACAGGTCCCTGCGCCGGGTGTTCCGCCTTTCTTGATTTCCTCGTACGTGGAGTCCGTGAATCGAATCACCAGCCGGTCAAATTTTTCGCTGAATTCGTCTTCTTTCGTCAGGAATTTCAAACTCTTCCGCTCGGTTTCGTTGGGAGGGACGAGTAGGAATGCGCCGTCGCCCGCGAACACCGCTCCGGTCACCTTGCCGTTCACCGGGGGAACAAAACAGAAAGTGCCTGAATTTAGACGAAACGTGCCCGCGTCTCGTTTGAGCTCGAAGTTCGTAACACTTACCGCTTCGCTCCCCAGACCCAAATTGCGAAGCGCAACATAGGCTGGATCGGAGTTCGCAGCAGACTGTGCCCGCACTTCAGGACTCACCAATAGAATGAGTGCTACCGCGTAAAGAAGGATTGCAAAACTTCTCTCCGCAATCGTCGGAGGTGAATTGTGCCTGCCCAGACTGGACTGGGCGGTATAGACACCAGGCGCAGTATGGAAAAGCGAGACACCACGGAAATGGGCACGCATATCGTCTCCCTCAAGGAATGTTGGCTGACGAGCGGGCGTTAGCATAACCTAAAACAAAGAACAAACAACATTATAAGAAGTGCGACTACCCACAGTTAAATACTGTTGAAATTTGCACCCGTGCTACCGCGCGGCATGTTCGATCCAGTGTCGTCTGGCAACGCGGCCGATAAGGGGAAATGAGCGAGTTAAGGTAGTCTAAACGCACCGTGGTAACGGCTACCCATATCGAGGAAGTGCGTGAGAAGAAGCGCGCCGCGCTGCTGAGCGTGGCCTCTGCCGTCCTTCTTGTCTCCCTCAAAACATTTCTGGTCCTTCGCACGGGCAGCCTCGGCGTTCTTTCCGAGGCGTTGCACTCCTCCCTCGACTTGATCGCCGCAATTATTACGCTTGTCTCCGTGCGGCTGGCGGATCAACCCGCGGATGAACGGCATCTTTACGGCCACGGCAAATTTGAAAATTTTTCCGCCTTCGTCGAAACCGGCCTCCTCGCGCTTACCGCTCTTTATATCATCTACGAAGCAGTCGCCCGTTTGTTTTTCCGTAGCGTGCATATCCAGCCCAGCGTAACCGCCATCCTGGTGCTTCTCGTCGCCCTCTCAATCGACTTCACCCGGGCCCGGGCCCTTGCGCGTGTGGCAAAAAAATATTCGAGCGACGCTCTGGAGGCGGATGCGCTGCATTTCTCTACCGACGTGTGGAGCACCATCATCGTTATCCTCGGCATCGGGCTTGTCTGGGCGGGTGAGGCTTGGAACATGCCGTGGCTGAATTATGCCGATGCCCTGGCTGGCCTCGCTGTCGCCGCCGTGATCCTCTGGGTCGGCGCGCGTCTTGGCAAACGTACTCTCGATGCGCTTCTTGACGTTGCGCCGCTGGGTTTGCAGCAGGAAATTGCCCGCTCCGTCGCCGGCATGGACGGCGTCCTGGACGTGGATCGCGTGCGCGTGCGACGCGCCGGCAATCGCCATTTTGTCGATGCCACCGTCAGTGTGGCTCGCACCGCCAGCCTCGAGCAGGTCCACGCCCTCAGCGACGCCATCGAGAAGCGCATCGGCGAAATCGTTCCCTCCGACGTCATGGTCCACGCGGAACCTCGCGCCCCGCAAGGGGAACATCTCTTCGAAGCCATTCGCGCCGCCGCGCAGCGCATGGGCGTCGCCATTCATGACTTGACCGCCGTGCAACAAGACGGCCAGCTCTTCGTCGAACTGCACTTGGAAGTGGATGAGAATTTAAGCCTGCGCGAAGCCCATCGCCAGGCGTCGGAACTGGAAGAGAAAATTCGCGAACTCCGCGGCGATCCCGTCGAAGTCAACATTCATATCGAGCCGCTCGGACGCCACATTGCTACTCCCGACGCGGGCATCGGTGAGATGAAGCAGCTTTCTCGCTCCATCGAAGGGTTCATCAACGGGCTGCCCGCGGAATTCGATGAACTGGTGAACTGCCACGACGTGCGCGCGCGCCAGGTGGAGCACCACATCTTCGTCTCCTGCCACTGCACTATGAAGAGCACGCTACCCATCACCCAGGTCCACGACGTGACCGCTGTTCTTGAAGATCGCGTCAAAGAAAAATTTCCCCAAATCTATCGCGTCACCATTCACCCCGAACCCTTCGAGGAAAAATAGTGGCGCAGGATTTATCCTGTGCGCATTTCGGGGAGATCAACTCAGCACGAGAGAAATTTTGCTCGACGCCGCCTCGGAACGCCCCGCGAAAATCTGCGCGCCCAGCGCAATCAACGCCGGAAAACAAACCAGAACGTAACGCGGCTCGGGCGTTTCCAGCGTTGTCAGAAACGCCGTTCGAAGCACGATGAATACCGCGAGAAACGCTACCGCTGGCCGCACCGCCGCATTCGAACGCCACAGCCGCACGCATCCCAAAATTCCCAGCCCCACATAAAATAAATTCAACACAAAAAACAGGCTCGTGACTTCCTGATCGACCGGGTCATCCTCTCGCATCTGCGCCAGCGGAAAAACGTGCCCTGCAATCGGCACCAACTCAATCCGCGGCGTAAACCAGATGGTCACTGCGCGTGCGGCAGGTATCCACACATAGGTCCGCAAGGGATGCCGCGCGGTCCGTTCCCGGGCCAGCTGCCCGAACGCCGCATCCTCTTCCGCCGTAAGCGTCAGGTCATCGTTGTACTGTTCCAGAATCGCTGCCACGCGCAGCTTTTCTTCCGGCGTGTCAAATGCCCGCGCGGGAATGTCGTCGACATAGATGGTTTCGCCGTTCAGTCTCCACGGCACCAGGTAGCAATCGCGTACCCGGAAGAGCCACGTCTTTTCCCAGGCCATGAATCCGTACGGCACCAGTTCCCCCGGCAGATTCGAATCCTTCGGCGCAAGAAACTGTGGCTCGCCCAGTGTCACAAGATTGCGCAAAGCCCAGGGAGAAAGCGCCATCGCGCAACCAAGCGCCATCGCCAGGCAAACCATGACCCAGCGCTTGAAATTGTGCAGAAAGAAGAACATTCCGCCGAACACAATCGCCGCCGCAATCAAAAGGAGCGGCGTCTCCGGACGAAACAACGTGCCCATGCCAACAATCCACCCTGCTCCAAGCGCGGTGTACTCCACGCTCTTTCCAATCGGCAGATGGGAGCCCTTCCGTAGAAAATCGGGCTGCTCCACGCGCCGCAGCGCAACGACGAGGCCGCAGCATGCCAGCGCCGTCCAAAACACAGCGAACACTTCCGTCAGCGGCACCGCCGTGTAATTCGCCGTAAACGGACACAATGCCGCGAGCCATAGCGCGACGATTCGAACGCGTTTGTTCGTCTCGACTCCTCGGCCTGCGCACGCCAGAAGCTCCGCCAGCCGCGCAATCAGCACGCAAGCAAGAAGATCAACCGCAATCTGCCCAAGCATCACCCAAATCCGCGCATCCGCTCCTGTCCGTCCCGTGAGCGTATACACAATGGCCAGAAACGCCGGATACCCCGGCATGCGCAGATCAACCGGCGTAACCACCCCGCCCACGTCCATCGCATAAACATGGCGCTTCAGCCAGTTTGTGGCGATCTGTTCGTAAAGAACCGTATCCCCGGAGTTGGCGGGATACTTGAGCACGAAAAACAGCCGCAGGCAGAGTCCTGCCGCCAGCGCAACAAAAGGATTCGAGAAAACTCGCCTCATCGATGCTTCGCATCTTACAATAGAGCTGACGGATTCGCGCAGACGGACTCAGCCCAGCCCGATCTTGATTTGCCTGCCGTACCGCCAGGTTGAAGGATGCCATGAAGGAACGCGGTCCCATTTTCTATGACGCGGAGCGTGTGCGCTGGCGGCGCACTCGCCGGGCCATGGAAATTTCCGGCGTCCTCTTAACCCTGCTCCTGGCCTATTTTTTCGTTACCATCGCCGCGAGCGTCGATTTACCCGCCGAGCTTTTCCCGGATACCAAGCCCAAGTACCAAGCTCTGAAAGCCAAAAAGAAGCCTGCCACGGTGCGGGAAGGCCGCCACCGCCGCGTGGCCAACCTCGGCGCCGTCCCCGGCAGCTACGACCCGTTGCGCGCGGCGTTTTTTGTCAGTTGGGATCCCAACAGCCTCGCTTCCCTCAAGAAACATTACAAGGATCTTGACGTTCTGATTCCCGAGCAATTGCACGCGGTCTCCCCCGACGGCGCGTTGACCATCGTGGATTACGAGCGCGGCCAGGCCAAGGTCAAAGCTACTCCCGCGCAAGCCGTCGCGCTCTTGAAGGACGACAAACTGCATCAATGGATGAAGTCGTTCAGTCCTCCCATCGAGTTGCCCATGATGGGGCTGCTGAACAATTACGATGGCGTGCAGTGGCGCATCAAGGAAATGGTTCAGATGCTGGCCAACCCCGCCGCCCGCGACAGTCTGGTGCGCGACGTCGTCCAATACGCCGTGGATGCCCACCAGGCCGGCATCGTCGTTGATTTTGAGGAAGTCCCCGACACCAGCCAGGCCCATTTCCGCCAATTCATCGGCGCGCTCGCGCCCGCCCTGCACTCCGTGGGCTTGAAGCTCATGACCGCGCTGCCCGCCCGCGACGATGAATACGATTACGAATTTTTCGGCAAGCAGTGCGACGCCATCGTGCTCATGAATTTCGACCAGCACTGGCTGACTTCCCCGCCCGGCCCCATCGCCTCTCAGGACTGGTTCATCGAAAACATTCGCCAGGTCTTCGACGTGGTCCCCGCGCAAAAAATCGTGGTTGGCATCGCCAACTACGCTTACGACTGGTCCGAAGCCAAAAAGAAAGAAGCCGAACCGGCGCAGGAGTTCAGCATCCAGGAAGCCTTGCTGCACGCCGAGGAATCCGACGCCACCATTGAATTTGATAGTACTTCGCTGAATCCGCACTATTCCTACTACGACGAACACAGCCACGTGCATCAGGTCTGGATGCTCGACGCCATCACCGCCTACAACGAATTGCGCGCCAGCGAAAAACTCGGTGTGCAGGGCACCGCGCTCTGGCGCCTGGGCTCGGCGGATACCTCCATCTGGCCGATTTGGGATGCCACGCGGCCCGACGACGCCATCCGCAAGAAACTAACCGATCTTCCTCCCGGCCCGGATCTGATCCTCGAAGGTCAGGGCGATATCTGGCACATCACGGACATTCCCAAGAGCGGAAAAAGATCCTTTGTGTACGACGCGGCCAGTGACCTCTTCACCGACGAAAAGTACGATTCCATTCCGCTTTCCTTCAACATCGACCAGATTGGCTGGGCGGAAAAGAAAATCGTACTTTCCTTCGACGATGGCCCGGACCCGCAGTGGACGCCAAAAATTCTGAATATCCTGAAGGAGAAAAATGTCCCCGGCGTTTTCTTCATCATTGGCGATGAAGCAAATCGCCGCCCGGACATCTTGCAGCGCGAGTACGCCGAAGGCCACGAAATCGGGAACCACACTTTCACACACCCGAAATGGGACGACATTTCGCGTACGGAGATTCGCTGGCAGTTGAATCTGACGCAGCGGCTCATCGAAAGCACTCTCGGCGTGAAATCCATTCTCTTTCGTCCTCCTTATGGCATCGATCACCAGCCGGAATATGCCGAGGAAGTCGCGCAATTGCCTTATGCGCAGGAGATGGGTTACCTCATCGTCGGCCAGCGCATCGACCCCGACGACTGGCGACTCCGTGACGGAAAACCTGCTCCCGCCAATGAAATTGTTGACAGCGTGCTCCGCCAGGCCGACAAGGGCAACATCGTGCTCCTCCACGATGGTGGAGGAGACCGCAGCCAGACCATCGCCGCGCTACCGCAGATCATCGACAAGCTGCGCGCGCAGGGTTACCAGTTTGTTTCCGTAGCAGACCTCATCGGTAAAACGCGGGCGCAGGTGATGCTCCCGCTTTCCGGGGAAGAGCGTTTCGAAGCCCGCGCCGACGGATTCATCTTTTCCTTCTTCCAGTGGTTCCGGTTCTTCATCGGCACTATCTTCATCCTCGGCATCGTGCTCGTCAGCTTCCGCGCTCTCATCATCGGCCTTCTCGCCATCATCGAAAAACTTCGCCCCGATCACGCGGTGATGCCCGATCCTCCGCCCAGCGTCACCGTCCTCATCCCGGCGCACAATGAAGAAAGCGTCATCGTGCAAACGGTCACCTCCGTTCTCCTCTCCGATCTCAAGGACTTGCGCATCATCGTCGTGGACGATGGCTCCACGGATCAAACCGGCGACCTTCTGGACTCTAATTTCTCCCATGAATCGCGCGTCCGCATCATCCATCAGGTAAATCGCGGCAAGTCGGCCGCGCTTAGCCTGGCGCTCTCTCAGGCGGACACTGAAATTGTCGTCACCATCGACGCCGACACGGAAATCGAAGCGGACGCGATCAGCAAGCTCGTTCGCCATTTTTCGGATCCCACCGTCGGCGCGGTCGCAGGCAACGTCAAAGTTGGCAACCGCTCGCGCTGGCTGACGCGCTGGCAGGCGCTCGAATACATCACCAGCCAGAACATGGAGAAGCGCGCCTTCGATCTCCTGAATTGCATCACCGTCGTACCAGGCGCTCTCGGCGCCTGGCGCAAGAAAGCCATCGAAGACGCGGGCGGAATCAGCGCCGACACCGTCGCGGAAGACGCCGACTTGACCATCGCCATTCGCCGCCTCGGCTGGCGCATCAGCTACGACGAAGAAGCCATCGCCTGGACCGAAGCTCCGGAAACCGCCGGCCAATTGATCCGCCAGCGTTTTCGCTGGACCTTCGGCACGCTGCAATCCTTCTGGAAGCACGGCGACACGCTGCTGCGCCCCAAATACGGAACGCTGGGCTGGGTCGCTCTTCCCAACATCTTCGTATTTCAGCTCGTACTCCCGCTGATCTCGCCGATCATCGATTTGATGTTTTTTGGCTCCCTAATTCTCTGGGGCTTGGCGCAGTTCCGCGTCACCCACCTCCCGCAGCTCTGGACCAGCGCCGACGTTCAGAAATCCGTCCTCTTCTTCCTGGCTTTCATGCTCATTGACATACTTACCTGCATGGTGGCCTTCGCCCTGGAGCGCAAGGAAGACTGGACGCTGCTCATTCCCGTCTTATTGCAGCGCTTCTACTACCGCCAGCTCATGTACGTCGTTCTCTTCCGCTCGGTGAAAGAAGCTGTCAGCGGCCGACCCGTTGGCTGGCGCGGCGTCGAACCGGAAACACCAAAGGCTCCCAAAGCTCCCGCGAAGCCTGCGCCCGCCCCCGTCGAAGGCAATTGAGTTTGCTCACTTTCTGAACTACGGTTACGTCAGAACGAAATAGCCTCAACCCTTCGTGCGTGCGGAGGTCCTCGTGCCTGCAAGAATTGTCTCTTTTTTTCTGGCGATCATCTTGACGACGGCTGGCGTTGCCTTTGCCCAAGCTCCGGCAAAAGAGCATTTTCAAAATGCCGAGGTTCTCTACGACTGGGTCAGCAATTCCCGTGGGGACAGGCTGCGCACCTTCGTCACCCGTCCCAGAAATGTTCAAGGCAAAGTTCCTGTGCTCTTTTTCGTCGGCTGGCTAAGCTGTGACTCCGTCGAGTACGCCCAGGGCGAAACCGACGGCTTCGGCGCCTTGCTTCTTCGCCTGATCGATCAGTCCGGCTATGCCACCGTGCGCATGGACAAGCCCGGGGTCGGCGAGAGTCGAGGAACATCCTGCGACAAGTCCGATTTTCAAGGCGAAATGGAAGGCTACCAGGCGGCTTTTGATTCCATGGCCAAGTTCGAATTCATCGATACGGATCGCATCATCGTCATCGGCATGAGCAACGGCGGCGGCTTCGCTCCACTCGTTTCACGCCGTCATCCCGTGCGCGGCTTTGTCGCCGCCGGCTCCTGGGGCCGCACGTGGTATGAGCACATGCTGGAGAACGAGCGCGTGAGGCTTACGTCGGAAGGCAAGTCCGCCGCTGAAGTGAATTCAGCGATGAAAGCTTTCGCGCAATTCTATGATCTCTACTTGATCCAAGGGCAGGCTCCGGGGCAAATCCTTCGTGACCACCCGCAATGGAAGGCCCTCTGGTACGACAGCCCCGATGGCCAATACGGCCGGCCCGCCGCCTTCTATCAGCAGCTGCAAGCCTTGAACCTCGGAGAGGTTTGGCAGAACGTCGACGCTCCCGTGCTGGTCCTTCGCGGCTCGAAGGACACCGTCATGAGCCGCGCCGATAGTTCGGCCATCGTGGAGATCGTCAACCGCGTTCACACCGGCAAAGCCCGCTATCTGGAAGTGGAAGGCATGAGCCATGGTTTCATGGTGGACAACAAATTCTACGCGGAGCTTGTCCCCACGATCCTGAATTGGATGAAGCAACAATTGGCGCCTAGTAATTGAAAATCCGTCGCCCCGCCCAGCTAGCGCGATCTCCGTCGCTACCGGCTCAAAGAAATTTCTCGCTCGTAGCCCTCAGTTGATTCGCCAGGGAGACCGTTCAGGCCAATGCTGCAATGCCTCGCTCGCCCATGCCGTCGATTTGTCCGTATGACAGGACGTGCATGGATTGGGGATTTTGTACTTGTCGGTCATAACCGGATAAATGAAAGCAAACGTGTGAGCCCGCACTTTGACATCTGCGATGGTCGTCTCGATCTTGGGCATGTGGCATGCCACGCACTGGCTCCCCGGCGAGCTGTCCTTGTGATGCGTGTGCTCTTGCAGCGTAGCCGTTCTCGGCCCGTTGAGTGACATCGGTCCATGGCAATCCAGGCACAGCTTGTCCGCGGGCTTTCGCAGTTGCGCGTAATTATCCGTGCCGTGCACGTCGTGGCAAGCGAAGCATGTAATTCCGTGCCGGTACATCACGCTCTGCACGAAGTCATTCCCCTGCATCCGATTCTTGTGCGCTGTGCCGTCTGGAAAGTGCGTAAAGGTCAGTTGGCCGAGCGCGTGCTCCTCCAGTTGCCAGTAATCCGCTAGATTGAGCCCGGCGCGATAGCCGACCGGCCAATCGTAGTATTTCCCTTCGATTGGATTGGTCAGCGGGCGTCCTTGCGAATGGCACTGAATACAGGTGTCGTTGGCGCGCACATAATCCATCCGCGCGGGATTCAGCGTGTTGCCACGAGAGGGATGTTCCACATGCTCGCTTCCCGGGCCGTGACACCGTTCGCAGCCTACGTTCCACTCGGCCACTTGTTTCGTGCGGATGTTGTAATCGACAGAGTGGCAGCCATCGCAAGTGGGGCCGGTGGGACGCTGCATATTGTCGGGTGGATAGAGAGTCGCCCACCAATCGGTGCCGTTCGCCACAAAGTAGGGCCGCCACACGCGATTGGTTACGTCCCACTGCGCCGGCTGCGGAAAATAGTCGTCGCCGATTTTAGTGAAGTACCGTTGCTTCCAGACACTTCCATACACCAGCGCAACCTGTTCCTTCGTAAATTTCGTCAGTGGATTCGTGGCCAGATCGGGGATGATGGCCTCGGGATGTTCGCGCGGGTCGCGAACGACATTGGCCATCGGTGTTTTCTTCCAGTGCTCGTAGATTCCCGCATGACACTTTTGACACGCCTGTGAGCCGACGTAGTGGGCCGAACTGGCCGCGGCAACCTGTTGTTTAGCCTCTTCGCTGGTTAACTGGCGCAGGCTGCGTATGAAGAAAACTAGTTTCCAGCTTTCTTCGTCCGGCTCGTCGTGCGGGTTCGCCCAGCCGGGCATGCCAGTCATTCGCACGCCATTTCGGATGATGTAGCGGATTTCTCCATCCGTGAGGTTTTGCGTCTGGGGCAGCCGCAAGTCTGGGACTTTGGGGTACAGGCTCCGGCCCACTCTCGTTTGCCCCGAGCCGTCCTGGCTGTGGCAGATTGCACAACGATCCAGGAAGCTTTCCCGCGATTCTTTCAGGACTTCCGGGGTGGCCTTCAAGGGATTTGCTTCAAGCCGGGCATTCCGCGGAATGGCCAGGTTGCGCGTGGCGTGAGCCACGGCTTTCTCTAAGGAAGATGGCTCGTCAGCGGTGCTAAAGCCATGCCGGATTAGCCGCGCGCCGTAGAGGACAATACCTGCGAGCGCCAGACCACCCAGCAGAATAAAAACTTTCCACGTTTTCATGCCGCGGCTGAATTCCCCGAAAATTCAACAACGCCAAAGCCGAGAATACCATCGAAGCCATGTGCCAGGTAAGTTGGCTACTCGAAAACCGGTTCCCTATTCGGCTTTCCGCGCATTTTCATCCATACGCGGAGTTGTTGTAGGATATCCGTCTACAAGTAGGAGGGCACTATGGCCACCAGTTTCACCTTGAACGGCAAACCGCAAACCGTCGACGTCAGCCCGGACATGCCCTTGCTCTGGGTGCTCCGCGATACGCTCAACATGACCGGCACCAAGTTCGGCTGCGGCATGGCGCTCTGCGGAGCCTGTACCGTGCACATCAACGGCGAAGCCACGCGTTCCTGCATCACCGCGATCTCCAGCGTCGCGGGCAAAAAAGTCACCACCATCGAAGGTCTCTCCGCCGATGGCAGCCATCCCGTCCAGCAAGCCTGGATGGAGGAAGACGTTCCCCAATGCGGCTACTGCCAGTCCGGGCAGATCATGTCCGCCGTAGCCCTGCTTTCCAAAAAACCCAAGCCCACCGACGCTGATATCGACGACGCCATGAGCGGCAACATCTGCCGCTGCGGCACCTATCAGCGCATCCGCAAAGCCATTCATCGCGCGGCTTCCATGCAGTCGAAGGCCTAGCCAGCCGACTAGTTTCTTCTCAGCCCTTACGCTCGCGAATCGTACCGAGGTGCATTATGGCAACAGTTTCCGCTGTAAACCGTCGAGACTTTCTGAAGACCGGTGCCGCCGGAGGTGTCGCCCTCGTCGTCGGCTTCCATCTCGCTCCGCGCGCTTTTGCCGATCAGGCGGAGGAGCAGGAGAAGAAAGCGGCCAATCCGCTCGACGCCTGGGTCCGCATCACTCCTGACAACAAAGTCACGCTCATCCTTGGCAAATCGGAAATGGGTCAGAGCGTGATGACTTCGTTGCCGATGATTCTCGCGGAAGAACTCTGCGTGGATTGGAAGCAGGTGAAGATCGAGCAGGCACCCACCAATCCGAAAATTTATGATCACGGCACCGGAGGCAGTGGCAGCGTCGCTGGTTCCTGGCTGCCGTTGCGGCAGGCCGGCGCAGCGGCGCGCGAAATGCTCGTTACCGCCGCGGCGGCGCACTGGAACGTCAGTCCCGATACTTGCAAAGCCCAGGACGGCGGCGTCCTCCACGGCGCGCGCAAGAATTTTCTCACCTACGGCGAACTGGTTTCGGATGCGGCGAAACTTCCGCTGCCGGACTTCAAGACCGTTCCCCTCAAGAATTCGAATGATTTCACCATCGTCGGCCACGACATGCGGCGCGTTGACGGTCGCGAAAAAGCTACCGGCGCCGCAAAGTTCGGCTTGGATTCCCGCGCGCCCGGCATGCAGTACGCGGTCATCGCCCGCTGCCCGGTCTTCGGCGGAAAAGTGAAAACTTTCGACGCCGCAAAAACCAAAGCGGTGCCCGGCGTCCGCGATGTTTTCGTGATCGAACCCGTGGGACAGGGTGCGTTCACCGCGGGCGGCGTTGCTGTCCTCGCGGATAATTCCTGGGCCGCCATTCAGGGCCGCAAAGCGCTCCAGATTACCTGGGACGAAGGCCCGGCTGCTTCCGAATCTAGCGCTTCACTCCACCAGCAATTCCTGGAAAACGCCGCAAAACCCGGAAAGGTGGTTCGCAACGACGGCGACGCTGCCGCTGCCCTTGCTGGTGCTTCCAAAAAAATCGAAGCCATCTACGAACTGCCTTTTGCTTGTCACGCCACCATGGAGCCCATGAATTGCATGGTTCACATCCGGCCCGACGGCGCGGAAGCGTGGGTGCCCACGCAGGCGCCGCAGTGGGCTCAGCAGGTAATCGCTGGAGTTGCGAAGCTGCCTCCGGAAAAAGTCATCGTGCACACCACTCTGATGGGCGGTGGATTCGGCAGGCGTTATCAGGCGGACTTCGTCATGGAAGCGGCGCAAGTGGCGAAAGTTTCTGGCAAACCGGTCATGGTTTTTTGGACCCGTGAAGACGACATGCAGCATGGCTTCTACCGGCCCGCTTCCTATCATCATTTTTCGGGCGCACTGGACGCCAAGGGAAATCTCGCGGCCTGGAAACATTTCCAGACCTCCACCTCCATCGATGCCATGTGGAGTCCCAAGGGCAAGGAAACTCCGGAGAAATCCGAATTCGCCACCGCCGCGTTCATTCCCTATCAAACCCCGAATTTCCGGCTCGAATACACGCTAGCAAACTCGTCCGTGCCGCGAGCCTGGTGGCGCTCCGTCGAGCACTCTTCGAGCGGCTTTGTGGTCGAATCGTTTGTGGATGAGCTCGCCGCCGCTGCCGGCGCGGACCCGCTGGAATTTCGCCTGCGCGTCATCGGCGACGATCGCAAGATTCCCGATTTCACCAATCCGAAGGAAGGCAAGCCGCTCGACACCGCGCGTCTCAAAAATGTGCTGCGGCTTGCGGCGGAAAAAGCCGATTGGAGCAAGCCGCTGCCGGCAGGAATTTCTCGCGGCATCGCTGGATACTTCTCGTTCGAAAGCTACACCGCTGCGGTTGTTGAAGTCAGTGTGAAAGATGGCGCCGTGAACGTGCAGCGCATTGTCTACGCTGTCGATTGTGGCCGGCCGATTAATCCCGAAGGAGTGCGCGCGCAGGTCGAGAGTGCGGCCATTTATGCGCTGTCGGCTACATCGCATGACGCTATCACCATCAAGGGCGGACGCGTCGAGCAATCGAATTTTCACGATTACCAGATGCCGCGAATGAACGAGGCGCCGAAGACCGAAGTTCACGTGGTCATGAGCAAGGAAGAGCCGACCGGTATCGGCGAACCCGGATTGCCGGTGGTCGCACCGGCCATGTGCAACGCGATTTTCGCCGCCACTGGAAAGCGCATTCGCCGTCTCCCTATCCGCCCCGAAGATCTGGCCTGACCAGCCCGCCATTCTTCGCCATGAGGGCCAGGTCCTCCTCCCCGTTTTTTATGGAGTGCGGGAGCCTTGCTCCCGCTTTTCCGGCCGCCACCATCCCCCGCGCTGCTCAACTGTGTAGCGGGTGCACAATACATCGTGCCCCGCGTGCGTTAGCCCGCGTTTTCTCCTCACGCGCAGAGAAGCAAGAACTTGCTACCTACTGAGACCTGAAAACTGATTACTGAGAACGAGATTTGTTGCAGAATAGCGCGTGCTTCTGAGTTCCATTTACCTCGCGGCGATTCCTTTCGCCATTTGGGTCTATCTCCTTTTAGGGCGCGGGAATTTCTGGAAAGTGGTTGACGATGACATCGCGCCGAAACCACTCGAACGCTGGCCGCGCGTTGTCGCCGTCGTTCCCGCGCGCAACGAAGCGGAAACCATTGCTCGCTCGATCGCCAGCCTGGTGGGCCAGGATTATCCCGGCGAATTCGAAATCATAGTTGTTGACGATCAGAGCGAAGATGGAACCGCCGATCTAGCGCGGAAAGCTGCGGCGAATTCCGGCGCATCACGCCGCGTGACGATTCATTCCGTCGCCGCGCTTCCGGAAGGCTGGACCGGAAAACTCTGGGCGCTGAACGAAGGCATTTCTGCAGCAGCGGAAAAGGCGCCAATATATTTCTGGTTCACCGATGCGGACATCGTCCACGCGCCGGACACTTTGCAACGCCTGGTTTTTCGCGCGGAGAGGGATAGGCTCGACCTCGCATCGCTCATGGTGCTGCTGCAAGCAAAAAGTTTTCCTGAAAAGCTGCTGATCCCCCCGTTTCTTTATTTTTTTCTGATGCTCTACCCGCCGCGCTGGATTGCCGATCCGAAATCGCGCACGGCAGGCGCAGCCGGCGGATGCATCTTGCTGCGTCGCACTGCGCTCGAACGCATCGGCGGAATCGCCGTCATTCGAAATGAAGTGATCGATGATTGCGCGCTCGCCCGCGCCGTTAAAAAGACCGGCGGGAAAATCTGGATGGGCCTCACCCGCGCCAGCGTAAGCCTCCGCGAATACCGCACCTTCGCGGAAATTCGCGACTTGATCGCGCGCACCGCCTTCACCCAGCTCCGCTATTCGTTTTTGCAGCTCATCGCGGTACTCGCCGGCTTGTTCGTAACTTTTTGGCTCGCCTGGATTCTTTTCTTCAGTGGAAATGATCCCGCCTGGATCCTGGCCAGCACCGCAGTAGCCCTGATGACCACAACCTTTCTGCTAACCGTTTTGTTTTACAGCCTCCCCCCATATTGGGCCTTCACTCTGCCCCTCGCAGCCGTCTTCTACGCGTACGCCACCTGCCTCTCCGCCGCCCGGTACTGCCTCGGCCGCGGCGCCCAATGGAAAGGGCGCTCCCAAGCCCCGCGCGGAAACTAATTCGCATTGTCACGCATCCAATTTTGTAGTTCTGCGGATTGAATTTTGCTATTCTTTGCAAAGGCGAAGTACAGGGCTGTATCTTGCATTCAGGGAACGGCACCGGAGGCTAGCATGAGCGTTGTTCCGAATTCCGGGAACGGCAAAGTGACCGTGCCCGAACTCCTGCAGCGGAAATCCAAAGCTGCGGGCTCCCCCACCAATTCACGGAAAATCACCTGCCTGACGGCGTACGATTATCCGACCGCGCGCTTGCTGGATGAAGCAGGCGTGGACGTGATTCTGGTCGGCGATTCGCTGGGCATGGTGGTGCTCGGCCACACCAATACGCTGGCGGTAACGATCGATGAAATGCTGCATCATACGCGCGCAGTGCGGCGCGGAACGCGGCGGGCGCTGGTGGTGGCGGACATGCCGTACGGCAGCTATCACACGGACACGGCGGAATCGCTGCGCAACGCGGTGCGCTTCGTGAAAGAAGCTGGGGCGGAAGCCGTGAAAGTGGAAGGCGGCGAGCGGCGGCTGGAATTAATCTCGCGGCTGACGGAGGCGGAAATTCCGGTGATGGGCCATGTAGGATTGACGCCGCAATCCGTGAATGCGCTGGGCGGGTATCGCGTGCAAGGAAAAACCGCGAATGCCGCGGAGCTTCTGATTCGCGATGCGCGTGCGGTGGAAGCGGCGGGCGCGTTCGCGGTGGTGCTGGAAGCGGTGCCGCGCGAGCTGGCGGCGCAAATCACGCTGGAATTGCGCATCCCGACCATCGGGATCGGCGCGGGGCCGGATTGCGACGGGCAGATCCTGGTGATCCACGATCTGCTCGGACTCACATTTGGCGCGACGCCGAAGTTTGCTCGGCAGTATGCCAACGTCGGCAAATTGATTTCGAACGCCGTGCGCGAATACTGCGACGATGTGCGCGGCGGAATGTTTCCATCGGATGGCGAGTCCTATCACGCGGCACAGATGGCCATGGAGCAGAAAGAGGCGCCGGTGAACAGTGACGGCGACTGGTAGAAAAGGCGCCGAGAGGCAAACCAAAAGCAGATTCCTCGCTCCGCTCGGAATGACAACCGAAATCTCGTCTTACAAATGGAGGGGAAAATGACGCCGCAAGAAATGCGCACGCTCTTTGACTACAACGCCTGGGCGAACCGCCGTTCGATTGAAGCGGCGGCGGCTCTGACGGCGGAGAAATTTGTTCAGCCGATGGGATCGAGTTTTGGATCCGTGCGCGATACGCTGGCGCATATTTGGGGCGCGGAATGGATCTGGCTGGAGAGATTTCAGGGGCGTTCTCCGTCATCGCTTCCCGATACAACGCAATTTCAGGATATGGCGAGCTTGCGGGAACGCTGGGACGAACTCGAAGCGCGCTTGCTCGGTTTTGTGCGCGGATTGTCGCAGGCGGATCTCGAGCGCGTATTCGAATACAAAACACTGAAATTTGGCGTGTATCGCAATCCGCTGTGGGAATCGATGCAGCATCTGGTGAATCACGGAACGTATCACCGCGGTCAGGTGACTACGCTTCTGCGGCAACTCGGCGCGCAACCGATTGCGACGGACTTGATGCACTTTTATCGCGAGCGCGCTACGGCGGCGGGCGCGTAGTTTTCAGCGCCATCCTTTCACCGTGGAAACAATCCGAACCATTGCTTGGATGAAGGAGCGGGCGCGGGAGGCGCGTGCGGAGAACCGCGTCATCGGACTGGTGCCGACGATGGGCGCGCTGCATCGCGGACATCTGGAGCTGATTGAACGCGCGAAGCGGGATTGCTCGCCGGTGATTGCCTCTATTTTTGTGAATCCGAAACAGTTTGGGCCGAACGAAGATTTTTCAAAATATCCGCGGACGTTTGAGAGCGACAGCGAGAAGCTGCAGCAAGCGGGAGTGGATGCGCTGTTTGCGCCGGAGGCGGCGGAGATTTATCCGGCGGGATTTTCAGCGTACGTGAACGTAGAGGGATTGAGTGAGCGGCTGGAGGGGCGATCGCGGCCGGGACATTTTCGCGGCGTGGCTACGGTGGTGATGAAATTTTTGCAAATTGTTCAGCCGCATTTTGCATATTTCGGGCGGAAGGATGCGCAGCAGTCGAAGATCATCATGCAGATGGCGCGGGACTTGAATCTCGATACGGAGATTGTGGTTTGCCCGATCGTACGCGAGCCGGACGGGCTGGCGTTGTCTTCGCGCAATGCGTACCTGAATGCCGAGGAGCGGCATGCGGCGACGGTGTTGCATCGGGCACTGGAGGCCGCACGAAACGAACTGGCCGCGGGGGTTCGCGATGCGCTGCAACTGCAAGCGGTGCTACATCGCGTACTCGGCGCGGAAAGGTTTGCGCGGGTGGATTACGCCGAGATCGTGGACGCAAAGACATTTGAGCCGGTCACGCGGGTCGGCAAGCCCTGCTATGTCGTTCTTGCGGTTTTTGTGGGGAAGACGCGGCTGATCGATAATCTGTACATTGAGCCGAAGGAAGCCAGCTCGGACGATCTTGAGATTCGGTTCTGAGTACCTGCAATACCTTAGGCTGAGAGCCCCTTTGGGCACCCCCCTATCCCCCCTTTTTTGTGAGTGCGCATTCTAAAGGAGTTAGCGTTCCTGTAAGTCATTTAGAATGTGCAGTTACGAGCAATCTTGGGAGTGCGGATTCTAAAAGACTTAGAAGTTAACATAATTTGATTTGAAGCCCTCCGAAATTTGGGCCAGCAGCGCCTAGTGATAGTGACCAAAGATTCTGAGGTCAAAGCTGAAAACAAAAAATCGACAGTCAGGCCCCGACCCGGTCGGGCTATACTTGCCGCAGTCCAAATAGATGTTTACCTAGCCGATATATTAGAATAGGGGATATGGCGTGTCAAGGAAAAGTTGGGGGAGGAAGGCTTGGCGGCGCAAACGGATGGCGCAGCAGTGCTGCGCCCCAACAAGGCGGAGGGGTGATATCTAGGTGGGGAGGAGGTTATTTCAGGAGGGTGTCGAGGGAGGTTTCGACTTGGGTGTGGAGGTCGGGAGGAGCGCCGTAGAGGATGCGGGAAGTTTTGCCGGAACGGTCGAAGAGGAAAAGGGTGGGGACGGCGGTGATGTCGCCGAAGGACAGGCCGGTGGCAGGATCCGCGATGGCCCAGTGGAGAGCGGGGCTGAGGGAGCTGACGGTGGAGCGGATCTGGTCTTCGGGGGATTCGACGGCCAGGGCAAGGATGGCGAGGTTGTCGCCGTGCTTGCGCTGGAGTTCGCCGAGCCATTCGAGGGTGGAGCGGCAGGGCGGGCACCAGGTGGCCCAGAACTCGACGAGAACGACGCGACCGGCGAGATCCTCGCGATTGAGGAGCTTGCCGGAGAGATCGGTGAGTTTGAAGTGGGGCAAGGCCGTGATTTCCTGAGAAGCACCGGTGCGGTTGGGATGCTCGCGGGAGACTACGTCTTTTCTTCCGGCGAGGATGAGGTCGATCATGCGAGCGAGATCGGTTTTGAATTTTTCCTGGCTGGCCGCGCTGCGCCAGGGAGCGTAGCGGCCGGTGCCTTCGACTTCGCCGAAGTAACCGAATTCACGGGGGGCGGCAACCAGGACATCGTCCACGAAGACGGCAGGATAGCCCTTCACACCGAATTTTTCGGCGAGCTTGGAGGCGCCGAAGTTTTCGGTGACGAAGGTGACTTGGCCCGGGTATTCGGAGGCGACTTCCTGAACCAGCAAACTTGCTGGGTCGGAGATATTTCAAGTGTAGGGCCAGCGGACGAGAGTGAGGTCGACGGTTTTGCCGGAGGCCAGCTGGAGCGGAGAGGCGGGCTTTTTTGCCGCGAGATAGGCGGGGAGGACTTGATCGAGGATGACGCGGGCGCTGCGCCATTCGTCGGCGCTGGGAGCGGAACCATCGGGGTGTACGGTTTGCGATGCCGCGCGCTCGAGGAAAAGCTGGGCGAGGGAATCGTCCTGTTTGGAGGCGGCAAACTTTTTTTGCGCAGCAGCGAGGTCGGTTTTCAATGCGGATTGCTGGGAGGCATTGAGGGGAAGGGCTTCCAGCATGCCGTAGTGGCGCGTAGCTTCGAGATACTGATAGAGAGCGCCGGCATAGAGTTTTTGTGCGTCGAGCTCTTCGGCGAGCTTGAGCGTGGAATTCAGGGCGATGAATCTGGAATGGAGATCGATGGAACGGGGCGGCTTGAACGCGGCATTCGATCTTTCCTGGAGTTTTTGTAGTTCGGGGAGATAGGAACGCAGCGGGAATGATGCTGAATTTCCGGTGAGAACGACGGTGGAGCTGAACTTGGCGAAGTACGCTTCGCCCTGGGCCTGGCCCGTGTAGAAAAGGCCGTCGCTTGGTTTTGTGGAGGTGGCAAAGCCGCGGCCGCCTTCGAGAAGAGGGATGGACCTGCCTTCAGCTGTTTCGGACAGCGCCCGAAGCGCCAACGGGGACGAGCGCCAGTCTTTTTTGTGGGCTTCGTCATTGAGCGCTTTGAGATTCTGACTGGCCTTTCCCCACTCGGCTTCGAATGCGGGGAGGCCGGATTTCACGGCGTCGGCTTTGTCCACGGCGACGCGAGCGCCCAGAAAAAGATCTTCGGCCTGGAGGAGTCTTTCCAGAGAGAGATACAAATTGCCGGAATCGAGCGCTTCGGCGGCGGCGTTCACGGCGCCGCTTACCATGGACTGAATGTCCGGGAAATCCGGGTTCTTGAGGGGCTTTTCCTGCAGGGATTGCTTGAGGCGGTCGATTTCGGCTTTGATTTGAGGCTTGGGATCCTGGGCGGAGGCGAGGGATGGCAGCGCTCCGAGCAGTGTCAGAGCGAACATGAGTTTGAAGAGTCTCGTCACGATGCGCATAAGCAGGAACTTGATGGATGAGACGCAGGTGGCGGGGAGAGGTGAGCGGGGCGTTGAACGAGAGTAGTGGATCGGTCTACGGCCAGCCAGTGCATTGGCCTGCCTCGGAACAGTGTTTTACTGCTCGCGTCCAGAACATGAATTTATTAAGAATTTGGGGTGCTCACCCCACGCGCCACGCCACGAGCGTCTGGGCAATCGGAAACATACCATCCTTTGACGGTTCGGAGTGACACCGGCCTCTGATGAGGCGCTCGGTTGTCCCGTACTGCACAACGTTAATGTTTTATAATAAATAAACATTAGTACTATAGCAATCACAACTATCCGAGCCCATAGTCGTTTCAGCATCTGGGCGCAGGCCACGCAGTATCAGAGACTTCCCCACCATGCCCGCATTACAACGCCGCGGCTGTAGCTATGACCTTCGCGGTTGCAAGTTCCCTGACGGTAACGGCAACGCCGGGCAGCATCGTTTTCACAAGGACGAATTCTAGAAACGCCACTGCCTCGGCTCCGATCGCCGTGGTAACCAGCTGGAACCTTGCGGTGGGTGGCGGAAACGTTTTCACGGTCGCCTACTTCGCGACTATCGCGGCTGCTTTGACGGACGGCACCCTGAATATTCCCGCCAGCGATGTGTTCGCTTCGATCAACGGCGGCACCGCTGCTGCTTGCACGTTAGCCAATGTAAACGTAGGAGCAGCGAATCCAGGCGCTATTTGCCCGCAGATCTTCGGCGGGATCGGCGTTACGGCCCAGGGAAGTCACTCCGACAGCATCCTGCTTTCGTTGGCGAGTCCTACGGACTTTCCGGTAACGAGTTACGCGGGGACTATCACGATCAGCGCCCAGGCCACGTAGATTCGTAGCACGCTGCCGAGTGCGCGCTGCTTGAGACGTAACTGCATTTGTTTTTTGTACTGAGGGAATGCGCAAAATGAAGAGAGTCTTGTCCCTGCTACTTTTGCAGTTCTCGTTCTTCGGGCTGGCCGTTTCAGCCCAAACGGTCTCACCCCTCATCGTTGAATGCGGCAAAAAGTGCCGCGGTGAGTTTTCCATCACGAATAATGGATTGACCGCACTCGCGGTCACCGTCGAGGCACGCAGCTTCAGCCTGGATACCCAGGGGCACGCAACGAATCGGCCCCTGGATTCTGGCGTCGAGCTCAAACTGGAAGAAGGGAGCGCCCGCGTCCCGCCCAAAGGCACGCACACCTTTGGCTACCAACTGAAGTGTTCGGCTCCTCCCTGCTCGGTCGCGCTGCTCTCATCCATGGTGGTGGGTCATGCCGCCGAGGGCATATTAGTCCGCGTGCAACTGGCGCACACTATCTACATTTGTGAAAAACAAAAAGACTGTCGGAAGAAAGTGCGCGCTGCCGCAGGCGTCTCGGTCGATTGAATGCTCCGTGTTTGCCTGTGCGTTTTGCTGCTTGGCGTTCCCGCCAGCGCTCAGATCCTTCAGCTTTCTGCTGGCCGCAGCAGCTTGCTCGGTGGAACAGGAGGCGAAATCACGGCATTCTTCCCGGAAAGCACCCTCAGTGCTTCCGCCGGATTTGCTAACGGCCATTTTGTTTTTGGAGCTTCCGAGACTTTCAAGATTCACGGCTTGGACGTGACCGCAGGTGATAGAGTTTTCAGCTATTCCTTTGACGGCGCCGGGCTGGGCGTCAGCACTCGCGGGCTATTTGTGCAACGTAACAGCCGGCATACGAGCCTCGCTGTGTTCGTGGGTTCCACTGGCTTCGGATATGCCACCCCATTCATGGTCACCGCAAAGTCACAACACGGCGGCGCCGGCTTCTTCCTGCAGCACCATTTTGATAACGGTCTGCTCCTTTCATCCCTCGCCTTGATTGATGGCGGGAAACACACCGCGGTACAGGGGCTTTCTTATCGGAGCCACTCGCTGCATCTGGCGGGAAGCGGCGGCTTGCTGCAAAATCAAAAATACTTTAGCGGCGAAGCAGACTACCAGCCGTTTCAGAACTTGAACATCTCGGCAAACCATAACGATTTTTTTCTGGCCGATCACCTAACAACAAACAGCCTCAGCGGGTTCGCTGGGCTTGGCCACATCACCCCGCAAGCATCCCTGCTCGGTGGTCAATACAGGATGTTGAAGACTACGGGCGCGTCAGCTGGCGCGAGTCTGCGGATCGGGTCTATAACCGTGCGGTCCAATTTTTACGAATCCAATCACCGGGTTCTGCTCGTCCACGCGGTGCAGGAGCACTTCCACCGCTGGACGGTCTCCGGCATCGTAAGCCAGCTGCAAGGCCAGACTTCCTATGCCTTCGGCGGTGGTTATCACGACAACAGAATCAGTCTCAGCCTCGATCACTCCGTGCTTTTCTTTCCGATCAGCGGCAAGGGTTTCCAACAGACCACCACCGTGCAGGTCTCCCTGCGCCTTCATGACACGGCGCTGAACTTTCAAACCAACGTCGATCCGATGGTGCACATACAGTACACCACATACGCGTCCAGCTACGTGCAGGGGCCGCTAGCTGGAGCGGCCATGAATAGTCAAAGCCACAGCGCCGGCGGCAAGTTCGTGATCGGCGGCGCGGTCGTCGACGAGCACGGCCAGCCAGTGGAAGGTGCGGCCATTCGGTTGCAAGGCGGTGCGGTGGTGTATTCGGACAGCCAGGGGAAATTCTTCGCGCGAATGAAGCACGACAAACCTGCGACGCTAGTGGTGCTGCTCCAGGAATTTGCCGCGCCGGGGCGCTGGGCAATAACAAGCTGCCCGGTGGATGCCGCGCCCGGCACAGAGGTGCTTATCAGATTAAGAAGGGAAATTGCGCCGTGAAGTGCACGTCTGAAGAGTAGAAGTCTCTCCCATCCGGTAAAGCGACTGGAGCAGGAAATCGCGTTGTATCGGAGATTGATGCCTTCTTCGGTCGAGCGGAAGGCTGTTTCGGGCAGTGCCGGGATAACGGCTCATTCTTGAGAGATGTGTTCGAGGACGGCGGCGGGGTGGCCTTTGGCTTTGACGAGGGGCCAGACGTGTTCGATTTTTCCGGTTTTGCCGATGAGGAAGGAGCTGCGGACGATGCCATTGTAGGTGCGGCCCATGAACTGTTTTTTCTGCCAGGCGCCGAGTTTTTCGATGAGTTCATGAGTGGGATCGCTAAGCAGCGAGAAATTCAGTTTTTGCTTTTGCTTGAAGGAGGCCTGGGCTTTGACGGGATCAGCGCTGAGGCCGAGGATGGCCACGTTGAGCTTGTCGAAATCTTTTTTTGCGTCACGAAACTCGGACGCTTCGATGGTTCAACCGGAGGTGTTGGCTTTGGGGTAGAGGAAGAGGAGGACGCGCTGGCCGGCGAAGTCGGCGAGGGAGACGGTTTTGCCGTCGTCGGATTTCAGGGAGAAGCTGGGTGCTTTGGCGCCTGGTTTGATCATTCGGGATTTCCCTCGCGTCAGATGGTGGGAGTTTAGCAGAAGAAGGAGCCGGAGGAAGGACGGGATTGCGGGGACGTGAGCGATATGAACTCGTTTGGAGGAGAAAACATTTCCTCAGCGGCTAAAGCCGGGTAGGAGAGCCACGCTGAATGTCGGAGCTAAAGCTCCGACCCCCATCGGAGACCCAGGAGCGCGGGCTGGCGCCCGCGGTGCACGATGTATCGTGCCGCTACGGGAAAAGGGTGGGGAGGGTTGGCGACGGTATAAAGACAAGACGATCGGCCTGAGTAGGTGGGGGACCGTAAAAGCGGCAGCTGGGCTGCCGCACTCCAAAAGGGTCCGCGCAACCTGCGCGCGGCCGGTACAAGCAAGTTGGCGGCATAAAGCCGCCGCTACAAAGGCTAAAGAGCAAGCAGCTTGCGGAGGATGTCGTTTACGGATTGGGGATTGGCCTGGCCGCGGGTGGCTTTCATGACTTGGCCGACGAAGAATTTGAAGACGCCTTCGTTGCCGGACTTGAATTTGGCGACGTTATCGGGATTTTTGGCGATGACTTCGCGGGCGGCTTGTTCGATGGCGGCGTCGCTGACCTGGGCGGCGAGGCCTTCGGCGGCGACGATATCGGCGGCGGTGCGACCGGATTCGAACATGGTGGCGAAAACTTTTTTGCCGATGGCGCCGGTGATTTGGCCGGATTCGACGAGTTTCACCAATTCGGCGAGGGCGGCGGGGGCGATGGGGCTGGCGTCGATTTCCTTGCCGGAATCCTTGAGGCCACGGAGGAGTTCGGTTTGCATCCAGTTGGCGGCGGCTTTGCCGGGGGCGCCGGCTTTGACGACGGATTCGAAATAACCGGCGAGGGCCTGGGAGCTGGTGAGGACCTCGGCGTCGTAGGGAGTGATAGCGTAGGCGGCGACGAAGCGGGCGCGCTTGGCTTCGGGGAGTTCGGGGAGGGTGCGGCGAACTTCGCTGCGCCAGGCTTCGCTGATGTGCACGGGGAGAAGATCGGGCTCGGGGAAATAGCGGTAGTCGTGTGCTTTTTCTTTCGAGCGCATGGAGACGGTGCGGCCTTCGGCTTGATTCCAGAGGCGGGTTTCTTGCGAGAGGCGGCCGCCGGATTCGAGGACAGCGATGTGGCGCTCGATTTCGAATTCGAGGGCTTTCTGGAGAAAGCGGAAGGAGTTGAGATTCTTGACTTCGACTTTGGTGCCGAATTCTTTTGCGCCGCGGAGGCGGACGCTGACGTTGGCGTCGCAGCGGAGCGAGCCTTCTTCCATATTGACGTCGCTGACGCCGGTGTAGAGGAGGATTTGGCGGAGGGCGGTGAGGTAGGCGTAGGCCTCTTCGGGCGTGCGCATGTCTGGCTCGGAGACGATTTCGGCGAGCGGGGTGCCGCAGCGGTTGTAGTCAATGTAGGCCTTGCGGGCGGATTGCGAGAAGCCTTCGTGGAGATTTTTGGCGGCGTCTTCCTCGAGGTGGAGGCGAGTGATGCCGATGCGCTTTTTTGCGCCTGCCCCGGCAGGCGGGCCCGCGACTTCGACTTCAAGATGGCCGGCGGTGGCGAGGGGCAATTCGTATTGAGAGATTTGGTAGCCCTTCGGGAGATCGGGGTAGAAATAATTTTTGCGGGCGAAGCGGGAATGATCGTGGACGGTGCAGTTCAGGGCGAGCGAGGCGCGCATGGCCATTTCCACGGCGCGCTTGTTGAGGACAGGGAGTGTGCCGGGAAGGCCGAGGCAGACGGGGCAGACGTTGGTGTTGGGCGGATCGCCGAACCGCGTGGAGCAGCCGCAGAAGATCTTGGTGCGGGTGAGGAGCTGGACGTGGACCTCGAGGCCGATGACGGGCTCGTATTTGGCGAGGACGTCGGGGGGCAAGGAGGTTTCCTCTGGGGTGGATTTCGGCATATCGGAACGAAGATTATAGCATCGGCGAGGTTGGCGGTAATCCATCGAAGAGGGCGCAGCGATTCTGCGCCCCTGCAAGCTGTGAGATTGATCAGGAGGAGGTGATCCGGGCAGACGGGCGCAGGGCTGGAACGAAACGCTCGGCCAGGGCGAAGCTGCCGAAGAGGAGGGTGGCGTAAAGGGCGTCGCCGGATAGGGTGTTCCAGAAGAAGGGGATGCCGGCGACGTAGCAGGCGAGGAGGCCAGCGGCGGTGTGCGGGAAGCTGCCCAGGAATTGCCAGACGGCGAAATTGGTGGCGAGGAAGAATTGGATGGCGCCGAGGAGCGTGGCGGAACTGATTCGAACGACGGTTCGGCGATCGCGGAGCCAGAGGCCGATGGCGACGTTGATAAGGAAACTGGCGTAGACGATGGGAATGAGTTTGTGGAAGCCGATGAAGATGTCGCCGATGAAAAGCGCGAGGAGCGGGAACAGGAAGGCGAGGCGGCGGTCGCGGAGGACGGCACCGGAGAAAAGGGCAATCGCGCCGATGGGGGTGAAATTCCAGGGATGCGGGGCGATGCGCAGAGCGGCGGCTAAAACAATCAGGACGAGAGCGAGCAGGGTGCGGTAGAACAGGTTTTCTTTTTGAGAGAGTTCGTGGTTCATTTTTTTGGTTCCTCCGTTGCGGCAGCAGATCGCAAAAAAAGTCAGAGCAAAGCCTCACCCCTGAAGGGGTGAGCCACAAAGTCCGGGCAATAGATCGCAAAAGACGAAGCCGTCGCGGTGGACGGTTTTTCCCGTTCGAACGGGAATGGGTAAATGAAAAATGGGACCGTCAAAGACGAAGGTGTGAAATTCGCCGTTTTCGCCGCAGGGATCGGCGGTTGAGGGAAGATCGCGGAAGAAAGAGTCGTCGAGTTCGCGGCCGGCGAAGCTGGGATCGAGGGCTTTCGAATCGATGCAAGCGGCGATGGCCCGAAAGCCTTGATGGTGGAAAGACTGGATTAGTTCGCGTGTGTCACGCTTCCAAATGGGGAAGAGTGCGGTCATGTTGATGCGGGCGAGATTTTTCTCGCGATAGGCGCGGAGGTCTTCGAGGAAGATGTCGCCGAAGGCGACCTTTCGAACGCCCCGGTCATAGAAGTGGCTGAGGGCTGCTTCCATGCGCGTTTCGTAGATGGGATTGATACATTGCGGCGGGATGCGGACTTCATGCAGCGGCAGGCGGAGTGATTCAGCCTGGCGGTGAAGAAGTTCGCGGCGAACGCCGTGCATGGCGATGCGGTCTTCCGTTGACCCAGTGTTCCCAAGTGCAAACCCTGGAACCCGGCCTTCGGTGACGGTGGTGAGGAGTGCAACGACCCGAAATTGTTTTTGCTGAAGCAGGGTGTGCAGGGCCATGGCGCTGTCTTTGCCACCGCTCCAGCAGAAGAGGATGGGTTCGAGGGTGGTCATGAAATGCGCACCGTTGTTAGTCCTTCGTTTTGAGGTCCAGATCGGAAACAAAGAGCGGATGGCCTCAGAAGGCCGTCCCCAAAAATGCGGGGCGGATCGAAGAGGGCGCGGCGGTGCTGCGCCCCTACAAAGCGGATGAGACCGAACGTATGCATCAGTTGTGGCCGCCGAAGTGGTAGTTAAGGCCGAGACGAAAGTCGCGGCCGAGGGCGGGAAAACCGATGGCGTCCTGATATTGCTTGTTCAGGAGATTGGTGACGCGGCCGTAGAAAGAGATGCCGCGCCCAAAATTGTAGCTGGTGGCGAGATCGAAGCGTGTGTAGCCCGGATTGCTGGTGAGGCAAGGGCCAGTACAGACGTTCCCGATTATGGTGCTGTCGAAATCGCTGTCGGTGCGGACTCCGGTGATGTAGGCGGCCAGATTGAAATTGAGGCGGCGGTAGTTGGCGTTGAGCCAGAGGTTGCCGGAGTTTACAGGGCGGCGAAGCAGGTGGTTCGGAGGCTGCTCGATGGGCGGAGCGTTGCTGACGGTCTGTAGGACGCGGGTATCGTCATGAGAGTAGTTTCCTTTCAGCACGAGCCAGTGCGTGAGGTGCGCTTCGCCGGATAAATTGAGGCCGCGAGCGCGGGCGAGATCGGTATTGAAGAACAGCATTTCATTGCCGCTGAAGCACATGGGATTGGGCGGACCGACCAACTGATTGATGAGATCGCGAAACTGGTTCGCGAAAAAAGTGCCGGAGATGCGAAAGCGGTCGGCGCTGAAGAATTGATCGAGGCCGGCGTTGAAAGTGCGGGTCTGTTCGGGGCGCAAGGACGGATTGCCGGGATTGCAGGGATCGCTGCTGAAGGATTCGAACATGGTGGGTTCCTGAATTCCCTGTCCGTAAGTGGCGCGAAGGCGGGTGTCTCCCCAAAAACCCTGCGAGTAGCGGAGGGCGTAGACCGCGCCGGCGCGAGGTACAACGCGCGTGCCGAAATTGGTGTTGTCTTCGACACGCATTCCCGCGATCAAGGTAAGGCGAGAGATGGGGAGCCAGCGAGCGTCCACGAAGCCGGCCTGGTTGTTGCGGCGTGCGTGAACGCCGCTGAGATTGCTCGGGAAGGCGTTCTCGACTTCATATTGGTAGCCGGCGCTAACGGCACCCTGGCGGAAGGAAAAGGTGGACTGTTCGATGAAGCCAGCGGTATTGAATTGGTCCGTAGCGAAAAAATTGAAATCTGGAAAACCGGCAGTATCGAGAACCCGCGATTCCAGCCCGCTGAGCCGATGGACCCAATGCGAGCCGGTCTTGAAGGTCCAACTGAGATTGGCGGAGAACTGTTTTAGATTGTCGTAAGCAGTGAGATCGGCCGGGAAAATAAGGGTCTGCCCCGGGGTGCCGGCGAAGCTGGAGTTGCTGCGCACGGTGAAGCGAAGCTGATTGCTGTCGGAGAAACTGTAGCCAAAGTTGCCGGCGATGCTGCGATTGATGAACGCATCGTTCACGCCCTGGCCGTCGGTCTGGAGGTAGGAGCCGGCGACGGAATAGTCGAATTTGTCGAGCAGGCCACTGATCTGGCCGCCGCCACGGCCCGAAGAAAAGCCGCCGCCTTCGCCAAAAAGATCGATTTCAGGAATGCGCGTGGAGCCGCGATGGCTAACGATTTGAATCACGCCAGTCATGGCGTCCGTGCCGTAGAGGGCGCTTTCGGCTCCGTGAACGATTTCGACTTTGTCCACATTGTCGAGAGTGAGGTTGGAAAAGTTCAGGTCGCCGCCGGGCTCGTTGATGGGGGTTCCGTCCATCAGCACTTTTGTGAAAGTGGAATTGCCTCCATCGATAAAAACGGTGGTGAGCCCGCCAATGGCGCCGGTGCGCGCGATGGCGATGCCTGTTTGCGTGGAAAGCAGATCGGGCAGGGAGATGATCTGGCGCTGCTCGATTTCCTGAGGACCGACGATGTCAACCGGTGCGGAGGTGCGTTCGAGCTCGACGGGCTGGGCATTGGCGGTGACGACGACGTTTTCCGAAACGCGCTCGATTTCGAGGCGCAGATCGAACGAACGGTTTTCGCCGGGCGCGAGATCGAGAACGAGGTCACGGGGAACGAAAGCCGAGCGCTGGAAGTGAATGCGATAGCGGCCGGGAGGAACAACGAGGAAATACGCGCCTTCGGTGCTGGAAACCGCCGAAAGAACTTGAGCGTTCGAATCCTTCTCAAGTTGCGCGGTGATTTTGACGTTGCCGACGCCGTACCCGGATTGGTCCGTAAGTTTTCCGGAAAGACGGGCATTGGGTGAATTCGTTTGCGCGGGCAAAGAAAAACTGAGAGCAGCAACTGTGAAGAAAAGAAAAGCAGAACGAAAAAGAGTTGTGGTCATGGTTCCTCCACTCCCTCTCGCGCGGGAGTTTGAAGGTTGTCCTGTGCGACGGATGAAGATCGCAAAGGCTGCGGACTTCGCCGGTCTCCTGGCTTGGCGGTAGTGCGCGTTCCGGATAGGCGGGCCGGGCTAAAGCCCAGCGCCTACACGGAACTGGCGAGCGGCCTTCCCGTTGCGCTCTCGAGAAACAATTCGAAAGTGCAACAGTGGCTCGTTCACTGACTTTACAAGTGCGACCGCCGAACGAAGCTATTCAAGTGCGTTCGCTGGGCGATCGACTTCCGCCTTACAGTCGCGCGGCGGCGACGGCATCTCTTTCGAGTGCAACCGTAATGCGGTTGCCCGTCTTCCCGAGCACGAAGTCTACGGTGATTGTGATCCGCGGCGTACGGCCGCGGGGTTGAGGTTGACGATGAGACTACCTTTCCGACAAAACCGTTACGTGAGGACGGCCGGAAGAGCCGAGCTCGACGGTGAGCGGCGTCTGGAAAACCTGTTCGAGCAACTCGCGCTGGTAAATCGTGGCGGGCGAGCCGACGCGGAGACAGCGGCCGCGCTGCATCAAGACGACCTGATCTGCATACTCCGCGGCGAGATTGAGCTCGTGCGTCACTACAACGACGGTGTAACGGTTTTCCGCGGCAAGGCGGCGCAAGGAATGGAGCAGGTCAACCTGCGCGGCGATGTCCAGGTGGAGCGTGGGTTCATCGAGCAGGAGGAGCAGCGGCTGCTGGGCTAGGGCGCGTGCGAGAATCACGCGTTGCTTTTCGCCGCCGGAGATCTGGTCCATCCAGCGATCGCTGAGATCGGCGGCGCCGACTTGAGCGAGAGCATTTCTTGCGATGATGATGTCGTCTTCCGATTCGAAGCGCAGGGCGCGCCGATGGGCGTGACGGCCTTGCAAAACAAATTCCCAGGCACGGGCGGGGAAGAGCAAACGGCTTTCTTGTTGAACCACGGCGATACGTTGGGCGCGGGTTTTCGGCGTCAGCGAATGAGTGACAAAGCCATCGAGCAGGATGCGGCCGGAGAGAGGCGCGAGAGCACCAGCAATCAATTGGAGCAAGGTGGACTTGCCGCTGGCGTTGGGGCCGAGAATGGCCACGATTTCGCCGGGCTTGGCCTGGAAGCTGGTGGCTTCAAGGGTGAAGAGCGGCGCCTGCGAAGGATTCGCGGAATAAGCGTAGCTGACTTGTTCGACGCTGAGGCGGACGTCGGCGCCTGAGCGGGCCGGCTCGCCGGGAGTGCGCGCGAGAGCGGAGCCGCTGCTCATGACGCTCCCTTGCGGAGGAGATAGATGAAGAGCGGCGCGCCGACGATGGCGGTCACGGCGCCAACGGCGAGTTCCGATGGGGCGACGACGGTGCGCGCGACGGTATCGGCGAAAACTACGGCAATCGCTCCACCAAGCGCGGCCGTCGGCAATAAGGTGCGATGGTCGGAACCAAAAACAAGACGCATGATGTGGGGAACGATCAGACCGACGTAGCCGACGGCACCACTGACGGAAACTGCCAGCCCGGTCAGCAAGGATGCAGCGATATAAACGACCAAACGCACGCGCGGCACATCCACGCCGAGGTGCATGGCTTCTTTTTCACCGGCGAGCAGCAAATTCAAATCGGTGGCGGTTGTGTAGATCGCGCCTGCGGCAAGGAAAAAACCAATCCCGAGAAACCAGTAGACACTTTTCTGAAAGGAAGTCGAAAGATTGCCCATCAGCCAGAAGGCCATGCCGCGGGTGTTGCCGCTGGTTACGGTGGTCATCAGGAACATGATGATGGCGGAAAGGAACGAGGCGGTGATGACGCCACCAAGAAGAAGAGTGGTGCTGTCGATCTGCCCTTCGCGACGGCCGAGGAAGTAGACCGCGGCGATAGTTGCTGCGGCTCCGACAAACGCGCCCATCGGCGTGAGGAGGGCGCTGAGCGCCGGCGACAAGGCAAGGAACGGTTCGGCAATGAGGGCCAAGATGGCGCCCAGAGCTGCCCCACTGGAAACGCCAAGCACATAGGGATCGGCCAAGGGATTTCGCAATAGAGCTTGAAAGCTGGTGCCAGCAACGGAGAGCGAAGCGCCAACGATGATGCCGAGGAGAATGCGCGGCCAACGGATGTTCCAGACGATGAGGCCGTAGTCGCTGGAGATCTGGCTGCTCCGGCCAAAAAGTACGCGAAGTACATCGCGGCCGAGCGCATAGAGAGAAACGGGCACCGCGCCAAATTTGATAGCGATGACCACGACAACGAACAGGATCAGAACAAGGACGAGACACTGAAGAAAGAGCCGACGGAGGGTCAGCGGGCGCATGCGCAGCCTCCAGTATTCATTCGTTCCGCCCTGGAGGAATTGGCTTCAAGAAACGAGTATGGGAAAGACGGAGGAGCGTTTGGCGGACTTTGCTTCTCCATGTTTTCTTTAGCGCCGTCTGATTTTTCAGCGAACGCTTCCGGATGAAGCTGCCGCGCGAGATCCTCAATGGCCGCAACGATGCGCGGGGCGGGACGGTTCACGGCGTCACTAATTACGGCGTAGCGGCGATTACGAACGGCGTCGATAGTCTTCCACGCAGGAAGAGTGGCGAGCGCTTCGACGTCATGAGGAGTGGTTTCCGAATGAGAGGTGGCGAAAACCAGAAAATCGGGTTGAAGCCGGGCTACTTCTTCGAGATTGACCTGGGGCCAATCCTGCGAGGAATCGACGATAGATATGGCTCCCGCGTGGCGGAGGGCATCGGCGATGAAAGTGTCTTTTCCGACGGAGATGAGCGGCTCGGTCCAGACGGCGAAGAGCACGCGCTTGGGCGGAAGGGCGCCGAGGCGCTCCTGCAAGTCCGCGAGCCGGTGCTGCATTTCGCTGGCGATGGCCGCGCCTGCTTCAGGAGCGCCGAGGACATCGGCAAGAATTCTTGAGGAAGTGATGATTTGGCCGACGGTGTGAGGATCCGTGGCGTAGGAAGGAATTCCGAGGGTATCCAGTGAATGGACGGTCTCGAGACGATTCAGCCCTTTGGTTACGAGAACGAGATCGGGGTGCAGGGCGGCAATCTGTTCGAGGCTTGGATTGATGGCGCCGCCGACTTTGGTTTTTGTTTTGGCATCGGCGGGGTAATCGCAGTAATCGGTATCGCCGACGAGGCGGTCCTGAAGGCCGAGCGCGTAAATAGTTTCCGTCAGACTCGGGGCGAGAGAAACGATGCGGCGGACCGGCTGAGGAATGCGGACGGTGCGGCCCGCTTCGTCGGTGACTTCGCGGAAGAGAGGAGAAGCAGCGGAAACTGGCGTAGGAGTTTGGGCGCGCGAAGGCACTGCGAAGACCAGCCACGCGGCAAGTGCGGCGCAAACTGCGATTCGAACGCGCGGATTTGCGACTGCGTTCACGCATTTCTCCCGGCAACGGAATTTCCATCGAGCAACAAAAAAGCCCCACGAGACACCCTGGGGCTTTCGGCGTCGCTCTTTCTCGCGAAGAGCGGAGCACTCTGCGGCATGAGAGGGTGGCCTGGCTTACGGCTTTTCAGCCGATTACAGTGGCGGGACCGCGGCCGATTCACACGGCCTTCCCCGCTTCCCTTGCCTGCAAATTGAATTTCGAGTGTATGCCGCGAGTGCCGGAGTGTCAATGCACGGCAGGACATTGTCTGTCTGGCGGGCGCAGCCGCGGTTCAGCGATTCTTCCAATTCGGTTTTCGCTTTTCGATCAGGGCGCGCAAGCCTTCCTGTGAATCCTCGAGACGATAGAGTTCGTTCAAGAAAATATTCATGGAATGCTTGAGGCCCTCGCGCAGCGACAAGCCCATGCCGCCGAGAATGGCTTTCTTGGCCATGGTCAGGACGGGACCGGAGTGGCCATTGATGCGGTTGACGAGATCGTTGACGGTTTGTTCGAGCTGGCCTTCCGGGACGAGACGATTGATCATGCCGAGTTCCAAGGCGCGCTCGGCGGTGACCGGTTCACCGGTAAGTACAAGCTCGAGGGCGACTTTGGGCCCGACGAGATAAGGCAAAATCGTGGAGGCGAGCGGGGGGAAAATACCGATGCTGATTTCGGGCTGGGCAAAACGGGCTTTGGGAGTAGCAATCACGAGATCGCCGAAGGCTGCAAGCTCCGCGCCGCCGCCGATGGCCGGACCATTGACAACGCAAACGACGGGCTTGCCTACCTCCATCATTCCGGCAAAAGCGGCATGGAAGGCGTCGAGCATCTGAAAAACGCGCTGGGAAGTGTATTCGCCGATGTCGATGCCGCCACAAAAGACTTTGCAGGCGGAATCGAGAACAATGAGTTTTACTTCGGCGCGCTCGCCGGCATGAGTGATGCCGCTCGCGATTTCGCGGAGCATGGCTTCATTGAGAAGATTATGTTCCGGGCGGTTGAGGGTCATTCTGGCAACGCCGCCGTCGATGCGGAACTTGACGTGTTCGAATTGATCCGGGTTGCGCTGCTCGGGTTGAGTGACGAATTCCTTGGCGTTGACTGGTTCGATCATTCCTGCGCTCCTGGATTTCCGCTGCGTCGATAGCTTCAGAAAGCGTTGAAAACGGACTCAATTTGATGCTAGCACGGGCTGGAAAGCCGGAAGTGAGAAGAGAAACTCATGGTGCGCAAAAAGTCTGTAGTGCCGAGCGTAAAAATGGCGCAGCGCGAGAACTTTTTTTTCAAGCTGGAGTGATTTTCGCTTGTGAAAGACCATGCAACCGTTATCCTGTGTTGCGCGCCTGGGTGCAAACTCTTCCGATGACTGAACAAGGCTCTTTGCCCAACGCACGGACGGCCGTGGCGGTTCGAATGGTAGAGCCGGCCGACAGCGAAGGATTTCCAATTCAAACCTCGTGGGAAACTGCTGGAGAGGTTCGGTTCAGCGCCGACTGGCAGGGGAAGAATGCGGATCCAGAGCGCGAGACGGAGGTGCGGCTACTATGGACGCCGGAAACACTCTATTTGCGATTCGAAGCGAGGTATCGCGCGATCACGGTATTCGCTGACAGTGAACCCAATGGCCGGCGCGACCAGCTTTGGGACCACGATGTAGCGGAGGTTTTTCTTCAGCCGAATCCTGCGGAGCCACGACGCTACAAAGAATTCGAGGTCAGCCCGAATGGGATGTGGATTGATCTGGAGATTGCGCCGGGGGAAAAACACGATTTGAAAAGCGGCTTGCGGCGCCGTGTGGTCTTAAATGCAACCTCCAAGACGTGGACGGCAGAGCTGGCTCTGCCGATGAAAGCGCTAATCGCGCAGTTTGATCCGGCGGCAACGTGGAGGGTGAATTTTTACCGCGTCGAAGGAGCAACAGAGCCTCGCTTTTATTCCGCATGGCAACCGACGCGTACCCCCGTACCGAATTTCCACGTTCCGAAAGCGTTCGGACGATTAATTTTTGCCGCTTCTCCATCGCAGCGGGAGCACTAAATGCGCGGCGCTGACGAATGGTGCGCATAGTGGCATCGCGGTGTTTTTTTCCTTATGCTTTCGGCGTGAAGCAATTTTCTCCACTTCTCCGTCGCCGCCTGGACGAACACTTTCTCGCTCGAGCGTTTCTACTGTTACTCCTTCTTTTGGCCGGGGGAAATGATTCGGCGCTCAAAGCCGGCCCGCAGCAGACGGCCAATGATGCTGCTCCGAGTGTGACGAAGGTCGAGCCGCCGAACTGGTGGGTGGGGCTCACACCGGACTTGTTGGTGCTGGTTTCGGGACGCGACCTGGAAGCGACTCACGTTTCCTGCAATCTTGCGACGCTGACGGTTGCACGCACGCAGGCTACGGCAGGCGGGAAGTATCTTTTTGTGTGGCTGAAAATCGGAGCGGACACGAAGACGGGAACGGCGGTCTGCCGGATCATGGCGCCGAAGGGGACGACGTCGTTCGAATTACCGCTGGCCGCACGCGCGCCGGCACTGGGAAAGTTTCAAGGGCTTTCGAAAGACGACGTGATGTACCTCATCATGCCAGACCGATTCGCGAACGGTGATCCGACGAACGATGAGCCCGCGGAAGCGCCGGGTTCGCACGATCGAGCGAAGCCGCGGGCGTATCACGGCGGGGACCTGCGAGGAATCACAAATCACTTGCCGTATCTGAAGGAGCTCGGCGTGACGGCGCTGTGGCTCACGCCGATTGTCAAGAATGGCGCAACACAGGACTATCACGGTTACGGGGCGGTGGATCTCTATGCGGTTGAGCCGCACCTGGGAACGCTGCAGGATTATCAAGAGCTGGTGGCTGCGGCGCATCAGCAGCACATAAAGGTATTTTTTGATGCGGTGCCGAATCACGTTGGGCCAAAGCATCCGTGGGTTGCAAATCCGCCGCTGCCGGACTGGTTCCACGGCACGTTGCAACATCATCTGGATTCTTTTTCGCCAGTGAAGGGAAGTTTTTATGGGCGGCCGAGCGGGCAGACAGCGAGTAACGATCCGTTCGAAGCGCTGGTTGATCCGCACGCCTCGTTGTGGATGAAGAAAAATCTTACCGAGGGCTGGTTCTTCGGTGTGCTGCCGGACATGAACACGGAAAATCCGATGGTGGCGCAATATCTTCTGCAGAACAGCATCTGGTGGACGGAAGCTTCGGGATTGGACGGCTTTCGAGTGGACACGTTTCCCTACGTCAGCCGCAAATTCTGGGCGGATTGGCACGCGGGATTACGCAGAATTTATCCGTACCTGACGACCGTTGGTGAAGTGTTTCATCCGGATCCGAGCGTGACATCTTTTTTTGTGGGCGGAGTGAAGCGTTACGATGGCATCGATAGCGGGCTCTCGACGGAGTTTGATTTTCCGATGTACTTCACGATCCGCGAAGTGCTGCTGCAGAATGCACCGGTGGGACGAATCGCGGACGTGTTGCGGCATGATTCCCTGTACGTGCATCCCGAGATGCTGGTTCCGTTTTTTGCGAATCACGATGTGCCGCGCTTCGCTAGCGCCGAGGGCAGCAGCCTTGCAAAGCAAAAGCTTGCGTTTGGATTGACGCTAACGCTGCGCGGGATCCCCGAAATTTATTACGGCGATGAGATCGGGATGCCGGGGGGAGCAGATCCGGACAACCGGCGCGATTTTCCGGGAGGGTGGATCGGCGATTCGAACGATGCGTTTACGCGAGCGGGGCGGACACGCGAACAGCAGGAGGTCTTTGCTTACGTGCAGGCGCTGCTCAAGTTCCGCGTAGAGCATGAAGCGCTGCGCGGCGGGCGGCTGTGGCATCTTGCGTCGGGTGAAGCTTCGTATGTGTTTGTTCGTGAGTCGGAGGAGGAACGGCTGGTGGTGGCGTTCAACAATTCCGGGAAGCCCCGCGAACTTCGCATTCCGCTGAAAGATACGCCGGTGCAAAAGGCGGCGGAAATCCAGTTGATGTTTGGCGAGGCGAAGGCGGAGTTGGCGAGCGGTGAAATTCACATGACCATGCCAGCGCAATCGATCTCCATATTTTCGTTGAATTGAAGTTGCGCGGGAACAACAACTAGAAAGTCAGATGGACGCTCCAATTGTTTACGGCGTTGGGAACGGTGAGGGTGACCGCGTGTGCCTGATCGTCGTAGCGCCACTCGTGGGTGAGTTCGTCGCCGATGCGCACTTCCTTGGGGAGTGAGGCCGTGCCATATAAGGTCACTTCAGCGCTTTTCCACCACGGTTGAAAGGCGCTCTTTTCCGCGGTGCTGGTAAGCGTCACCGAACCTTGTGAAACCTGGCACGAGTAATTGAACCGCAGGATCTCGCCCTTCTGGTAGGCGAAAGTGTGGCCGTCGTCCAGATAGAGGGAGCCGTGGCAGTCGTTGACGGAAGAAGCTAAATTGCTGCCGGGCAAATAGACGCGAAGCTCGAGCGGTCCGTTCGGTTTTTCGTCGGTGTACTGCACCAGGGGCTGCAGCGGAACAATGGCGCCGGCGCGCACGTAGAGCGGAAGTTCGTCCAAACGCGGGTGAAGCTTAATCTGGTCCTGAGTTGTGTGTTTCTCCGAAGTCCAGTAGTCGTACCACTCGCCCGGCGGGAGCGCTACACCCTGCGCGTCGGTCGTTTCGGAGACTACGGGGGAGACGAACAAATCGGGGCCGAAAAGAAAATCATGGTCGTCACCGTAGAATTCCTGAGCTTGAGGGTATTCAAGGAAAACGGGGCGCATGAGCGGCATGCCCGTGCGCGTGGTTTCTTCGGTGATCGTATAAATGTAGGGAAGCAGCCGGTAACGCATTTCGATGTATTTCTTTCGAATGGCTTCCTGTTCAGGACCGCTGGCCCACGGCTCATGGTCTGCGGTGCCTTTTCCAGCATGATTGCGATAGATCGGATTGAACGCGCCGACTTCATACCAGCGCGTCAATAAATCCGCGGGTGGCGAGCTGCCGAATCCGCCGATGTCATCGCCGACAAGGGAGTAGCCGGAAAGACCCATGCTGAGGAGCGTCGGCGTACTCATGGTGAGGTGATTCCAGGTTGCCAGATTGTCGCCGGTCCAGGTGGCGGCGTAGCGCTGGGCGCCTGCGTAAGCGGCACGCGTGAGAACAAAGGGCCGCTCGTCCGGCTGCAATTTTCTTAAGCCTTCGTAGGTGGCGCGGACATTTTGCATGCCAAAAACATTGTGGACGGCGCGGTGATCGAGAGTTGTGCCGTCATCGAGGCGATGAACGACGTCGAGCGGCATGGTCTTCTGCGGAAAGCGGAAGACGGCGGGCTCGTTCATATCGTTCCAATAGCCGGCAATGCCCATCCCGGCGAAATCCTTGTAAAGGCTGCCCCACCACTCGCGCACGCGAGTGAGAGTGAAATCAGGAAAAACACTGTCACCCGGCCAGACGGTCCCGACGTAAACGGAACTATCGGAATTTTTGACGAAGACATCATTTTTTATTCCCGAATCGAAGGGAGGGTAGCCGTGGTCCGGGTTTCGTTTGATGTGCAAGTCGGTGATGGCAATGATGCGAAAGCCCTGCTGGCGCAGGTCGGAAACCATGCCTTCAAAGTTCGGGAAATATTTCCGGTTGATGGTGAAGGGCGCATAGCCTTCCTGATAGTCGATATCGAGGTAGATTACGTCGGCGGGAATTTTCTTTTCGCGCAGAAGATGGGCGATTTCCCGGACGCGGGCTTCGGGATAGTAGCTGTAGCGACACTGTTGATAGCCGAGAGTCCAGAAAGGAGGGAGCGGGGCACGCCCGGTCAGAGCGGTGTATTGCTCGATGATTTTTTTCGGCTCCGGGCCGGCGATGAAGTAGTAGTTGAGCTCGCCGCCTTCCGCGCCGAAGGAAAAGTAGTCGGGTGATTCCTTGCCGAAATCGAAGCTGCTGCGGAAGGTGTTGTCAAAGAAGAGGCCGTAGGCGACGCCTTTGAGCAGGCCGATAAAAAAAGGAATGGTTTTGTAAAGCGGATCCGTGGACTCCTGCCAGCCGAAAGCATCAGTGTTCCAGTTTGTGAAGGCGCGATTGCGACGATTCATGGGCCCGGCCTTGTCGCCGAGTCCATAGTAGTTTTCTTCCAGCGGCATCTTTTTCCATGCATGGATGCGCTGGCCGTTCCAGGCCATGGGCAAACTCGGCTCGTCCGCGAGAAGAATATTTCCGGAGGCATCGGTAAAATTAATAAGAAGAGGCGATTTCTGGATTGTTGCAACGATTCTGCCCGAAATGACACGCACTTCTTTTTGATTTTCTTCAATCTGTAGTGCGAGTGGATCGGGAGATCCAATCACGGCCCAGGAGAAATCCTTCGGAAATGTGCCGTTCGGCGCAACACGCACACGGAAGATGCCCTCGTTGAACACCGTGACGCGGACTTTGGCGGCTCCGGCGGACAGCTCGACGCCATCTTTCAATTTTTCGACGCGCTGGACCTTGCCAATGTGCTGCCAGCCCTGCGCAAAGGTAGCGCCGCCAGCCATGGCGCAAAGCAACATTCCCATTCCGACGCGCCGAGCGAGCGCAGCCATATCACTCCTCCCCGAAGTCCAGCAAATGTGAAGAGCGGCCATGCGTGTATCTTAACTTGTGCGGGTATAGCCCGCATCGCCCCGCCGCTTCAAGCAGCGAGCCACTGTTCAAAAAATGCCGAGGCCTTGGCGCCCTCGATGCGGCGCCGCACGGCATCCATCACGCGGCAACGCACCGTTTCTCCGCCACCATAAAAACCAAGCCAATAGGGAAGATAGATCTCGGAGGGCTCGCGGGTGATATCAAGACGAAGCTGGCGAAGCTTGAAGAAGCCTTGCTGAAAAACGATGCGCAAGACTTTTTCGCGCAGCAGTTCAACGCCGCGATCTTCCGGAAGTGCGGGCGCCAGGCGATTACGGCCATCTACGGGCAGAAGTTCGCGTTCCTCCGGAATGTGGGGGAATTCGAACAGGTCGAGCGAACCATCCACGGCATCGAGAGCGAACAGACGCATGTGCGGCGTTCTGCCAAGATCGTAGCGAACGCGGTAGAAACGGAAAGGAACGTAGGCGCCGGCGATTTTTTGCAAACGCCCAATGCGCATACGCCAATAGAGCGCGGAGAAGCCTAGAGCGGAGAAAGTTCGGACGGCTTCCTCCTGGGTGACGTTGGGTTTCAGCGTTCGAATGGGCGGCATAGTCATGGCTCGTTTTCGAAGTGGCGCTTAGCGGAAGTAAATCCACAAGCCTACGACGGTAGCGACCAGCACGCCGGTGAAGGCCAGATTGAAAATGCGTTCCGAATGCGTCTCGCGCTGGAGGTGCGGCGTATTGACATCGGCAGCGTCAAGTTTTTCGCCGACGGTAGCAAAGGTCAAACCGGCAATCTTTTTCCGCTCGGGAGCGGGGTACATCATGCTTACCAGGATCAGCACAGCGGCGCAGACGACGAACATCAAAATGGCGTAGTGCAGGAAATTCATGTCCACGAGCCAGCGGATGGCGCCGGAGGAGTAGTGCTGCGTTTTATCCAGCACTTCGAAAATGAACCGAACCGCGCCGAGGACAAATCCCAGCAGCAGCGAACTGATCGCTCCCTGTCCATTCAAACGCGGCCAAAGAATCCCGAAAATGAAGCACACGGCAATCGGTGGACTGATGTAAGCCTGCACGCTCTGCAGATAAATATACAGCTGTGGGCTCAGATACTTAATATACGGAACCCACAAGAGACCGAGAACGACCATGGCTGCTGTTGCGACCCTTCCGAAAAAGACAAGCTGCTTTTCGGTGGCAGCCGGGCGGAACTTCTTGTAAAAATCGAGCGTCACCATCGTCGAGGCGGAATTGAAAACAGCGCTCATGGCGCCCATCAGAGCAGCGAGGAGCGCGGCAATCATCAATCCCACGAGCCCGGCTGGAAGCAAATTCACGATCATCGTAGGATAGGCGATGTCGCCGTTGGTGACTTTTCCGCCGACGACGTGGAAGAGCTCGGGGTAGAGCGCAAAGGCGATCAAGCCGGGGAGAACCAGGACGAAAACCGGCAGGATTTTGAGGAAGCCAGCGAAGATGGTGCCGGCCTTGGCGTGGCCTTCGTCTTTTGCGGAAAGAACGCGCTGGACAATCACCTGGTCTGTACACCAGTACCAGATGCCGAGAATCGGTGCGCCGAAGAAAATACCTGTCCAGGGAAACTCCGCGTCCGTCGCGGGTTTCATCATATGGAAATAGTCAGCGGGGACGGCGGCGCGCAATCCCGCAAACCCTCCCACCTTGTCGAGGCCAATGATGGTCAAGGCGATGGCGCCGGCAAGGAGGATCAGGGTCTGCACAAGATCGGTGTAAATCACGGCGGCCAATCCGCCCGCGATCGTGTAGATGCCGGTCGCGACAACGAGAATGACTGCCGCGGTCAAGGGGCTCCAGCCCACCACGCGCTCGAGCACAATCGCGGCAGCATAAAGGTGCACGGAGATTTTCGTGAAGATATAGGCGATCACGGAAATCGTCGCGAGGTAAGTGGCGCAATTGCGGTTGAAGCGACGTTCCAAAAACTCCGGCATGGTGAATACGTTCGAACGCAGATAGAAGGGCACGAAAACCCAGCCAAGCAGGAGCAGCATGAGGCATGCGAGCCATTCGAAATGGCCGACGGCCAGGCCTGAAGTCGCTCCAGAACCCGCGAGACCGATGAAATGCTCAGTGGAGATGTTTGAAACGAAGAGGGATGCGCCAATGGCGAACCAGCCGATGTTGCGGCCGGCGAGGAAGTATTCTTCCGAGGTGCGTTCTTTTCTCGAAAAATAATAACCGATGCCGAAGACGAGGGCGAAATAGACCCCGATGATGACGAGATCCAAGCTTCCCAAGGTCCGGTGGGTGACCGTGACCGAAGATGCAAAGAGCATCCATGCCTCCCTGACTTCCGCCGCGCGTAGCAGATGCGGGGCGGCCCCTGCCTAGCAAAGTTCCTTTGCGGCACTGACGATGACCGGGACGAAATGGTCGTGAAGAATTGTGCGTGCGAAGTCTATACCAGCCGAAACTCAGGCTCAATGCCCGTTTCGATAGCGGGGAACATTGGAGCAACAGAGTGGTATCCGAAGATGCGCCAAACCGGGTATCGGCGTGAATTGCCGCCGGAGAGGGAACATAGTAAAAAGATAAAGGGAGGAATCATGACCAAGCTGTTGTTTTGCCTGCTATTCTGCGCGGCCACGTTGATGGCCGCGGACAAGACGGTTTACGACTTCACGCTGAACACAATCGATGGACAGCCGGCGCCGCTCGCGGCGTACAAGGGGAAAGTGGTCCTGCTGGTGAACGTTGCCAGCCGCTGCGGGTACACGCCGCAATACACAGCGCTGGAGTCAATCTATGAAAAGTACAAGGGCCAGGGTTTTGTGATCGTGGGGATTCCCGCGAACAACTTTGGCGGCCAAGAGCCGGGGACAAATGCGGAGATCAAGACGTTTTGCAGTTCAAAATATAATGTGACGTTCCCAATGATGGCCAAAGTGTCCGTGAAGGGCGACGACACGACGCCGCTCTACCAGTTCCTGACCGATAAGGCGGCGAACCCGCAAACGGGCGGAGAGATCAAATGGAATTTCACGAAGTTCCTGATCGGCCCAGACGGGCATATCCTTGCGCGCTTCGAATCCGCGGTGACGCCCGATTCGCCGCAAGTGACGTCGGCCATCGAGAAGGCCCTGGCTTCGCTCAAATCCTGAACGCAGGAACCCGATTTCGATCCATTTGCAAGCGTTTGGATGCGGCGAGTGTGCGTTGAGCTACGAATCGCCGTAGTCTAGAAGAGCGTCGCCCGGCGCACACATTCACATGCTGATACTGTCTTTGCAAAACGTTTCGAAAGATTATTTAAGCGATGGCCAGCGCATTCCGGCGCTCAGCAATCTCTCCCTGGATGTGAAGCGCGGGGAATTTGTGGCGCTGGTGGGACGCAGCGGATGCGGAAAGTCAACGCTGCTGAATCTAGCCGGCGCAATGGATTTTCCGACAGCCGGTCAGGTACTGGTGGATGGAGTTTCGACTTCGTCCCTGGAGGATGCCGGCCTGACGCGATTGCGGCGTGAGAAGGTCGGCTTCATTTTCCAGTCGTTCCAATTGCTGCACACGCTGACGGTTTTTGAAAATGTGGAGCTGCCGCTGCTCCTTGCGGGAAAACCGAATGCGCGCGAGGCCGCGCGGGAGCGGCTGGCCTGGGTGGAGCTGGACGATCTGGGCCACCGTTATCCACACCAGCTTTCCGGTGGGCAAATGCAGCGCGTGGCTATTGCTCGCGCGCTGATCCACTCTCCAAGCATCCTGCTGGCTGACGAACCCACCGGCAACCTCGATACCACGACCGGCAACGTAATTCTCGAATTGTTGCGGCGGCTGACGCGCCAGCAGAACACTGCAACGATCATGGCTACGCATAGCGTGGAAGCGGCGGCGCTCGCTGACATGGTGGTGCAGCTGCGCGATGGAAAAATCGAAGGGATTACCAGGCGCTGAGATGCCGCGACTTCTGCTCTTTTACCGCCTGATGGTTCGGCCGCTCCTGCAAGAGCCGGTCCGAGCTGCGCTCACTGTGTTCGCAGTGGCACTCGGGGTCGCTGTCGTGCTGGCCATCGACCTGGCGGGCGCGGCGGCTACGGGGTCGTTTCGCTCTTCGATGGAAGCGCTTGCGGGTGACAATGACCTGGAAGTGACGGCATCGGGAGGGGTGCCGGAAGATGTGGTTGGCACGCTGGTTTCTTTGCCCTATTCGATACGGATTTCGCCGCGCATGGAGAACTATGCGGTAATCGTCGATTCGAAAAAGTCGCTTCCTCTCATCGGACTGGATTTCGTTGGGGAAGGAGAGAGCTTCGCGCAATTGGATTCCGCGAGCGGCGCAGCACCGCGAGTTCAAGAGAATCCACAAGGACCCCTCGAGCATTTTGGAGACAACGACAGTATTTGGCTGGGGACAAGTCTCGGGTACAACGTTGGCGCCCACATCCAACTGCTGATCAACGATCAAGTTCGGGAGTACACGGTTCGGGGCGTGTATCCCGATTCGAACGGCGCCGAATCCGCGATTGTGATGGACATCGCTGCAGCGCAACACGCGCTGGCACGGTACGGCCGCGTGGATCGCATCCTGCTGAAAGTGCCGAACGCACCCGGGCTGAATGAATGGCAGCAGCGTTTGCGCGGCGCGCTTCCGGCCGGAGTTGAAATCCATCCCCAAGGAACGGGGACGAACGAGAATCGCAAAATGCTGGCGGCCTTCCGCTGGAATCTGCAGCTGCTGAGTTATGTTTCGCTCGTAGTTGGAGCGTTCCTCATTTACAACACGATTTCTGTTTCGGTGGTTCGACGGCGGCCGGAGATCGGGATAGTGCGCGCGCTAGGCGCGAGCCGAAGCGCAATTCTCTTCGCGTTTGTGGGAGAGGCGGGCTGCTTTGGGCTTGCTGGAGCGTTGGTCGGACTTCCGCTGGGGCACTTCATGGCGACAGGGGCGGTGAAGCTAATGTCTGCCACCGTTGAATCGCTCTACGTCAGCAGCCAGCCGGGAGCAATCGAATTGAGTTTTACGTCCGCACTGCTGGCGCTGGCGATTGGCGTGGGAATTGCGGTGGCCTCCGCGTATTCGCCAGCGCGAGAGGCTGCTCTTGTTTCTCCCGTGGAGGCGATGGGGCGAGGACGGCGTGAGTATGACGTAAATATAGAGAAAGGCCGGGATTTGTGGCTGGCGTTGGCGCTTGGTCTGGCGGCGGTGGCGGCTTCGCGAGCGCCGGCCATCAGAGGCAAGCCGCTGTTTGGCTATCTGGCAGCGATTCTGCTCGTGGTAGCTTCCGCTTCGGCGATCCCAGCATTCGTTCATGCCATCACGATGTTCAGTTCGAAACTTCTGGGCAAGCTATTCGGAGTTGAAGCGATGCTGGCTTCGCGGAGCCTTGCGGGTTCGCTGCGCCGCACTTCCGTTCTGGTTAGCGCACTTTCTACAGCCATCGCCATGATGACGGCAGTGGGCATCATGGTGGGAAGCTTCCGCGAGACGGTCGCGGTGTGGATGGAGGACCGGTTGCCCGCCGATCTCTATTTGCGGCCTGGCAGCTCAGCAGCAGCTGACCGTCACCCGACAATTTCGCCCGGTCTGGCGGAAACGATTGAGAAATTGCCAGGGGTGGCAGCGGTGGAGCGACTTCGCGCTTACGAGATTTTCTATCAGGAAATGCCTGCGACACTGGTGTCCGTGGACCTGGATGTGTTGCGCACGGAACCGAACTCCGAGTATTTCTCCGGGCGTCCACGGGAGCAGGTGCTTGCGGAACTGCGTGATTCGGACGCCGTCGTGGTTAGCGAACCGTTTACCTACAAGCACGGAGTAAAAACTGGAGATTCCATCACGCTCTCGCTTGGCGAAAAGCAGGTCACTTTCCGAATCGCCGATGTCTACTACGATTATTCTAGCGAGCGCGGCAGCGTGCTGATGGACCGCAAGACGATGCTGCGCTATCTCCCGGATCCCGCACCATCCAATCTCGCCATCTACGTTGCCCCCGAGGCAAAACTGGAAACGGTGCGAGCAGAAATTGAACAGGCAACGGCAGGCCACCGTGTGTTGCTCTTTTCGAATCGCGACATCCGCGCTGAGGCGATTCGGATCTTTGACCGCACGTTTGCCATCACTTATGCGTTGGAGGCCGTGGCGGTTATCGTCGCGGTGATGGGGATCGCCGGGGCCCTCCTTGCGCTGGTGATCGACCGGCGCCGCGAGCTGGGGTTGCTGCGTTTCCTTGGCGGAGCGACGGGACAAATTCGAAAATTGATTCTCGTCGAAGCAGGATTGCTGGGGCTGCTGGCGAATGTTGCCGGGCTCGCGCTCGGTTTCGCGCTGTCGCTGGTGCTCATCTATGTGATCAACAAGCAATCGTTTGGCTGGACGATTCGATTCCACTGGCCGGTGGAGATTCTCGTCGCTGCGTTGACGATGGTGTACGCTGCGACGGTGCTTGCCGGTCTGTATCCGGCGGAAGTGGCGGTGCGGCTGAATTCGCTTGAGGTTGTACATGAAGAGTAGGCTGGCGTGCCTCGCTGCAGCGCTGCTTTTCTTCCAGACGCTCGCGGCGCAATACCGCACGGCATTGCCGGGCTACCGTTATGAATTTCCGCACGATCATTTCAGCCATCCGGATTTTCAGACGGAATGGTGGTATTACACCGGAAATTTGAGGTCGAGCGACGGCCATCGCTTCGGCTTCGAATTGACTTTCTTTCGGCAAGCGGTGAGCCGCGATGCGGCGAAAACCGGCGCCTGGGAGGTGAAGGATCTCTACGTCGCGCATCTTGCATTGAGCGATTTGGATGGCGGGACGTTTTACCACGCGGAACGGAGCAATCGAGCAGGGCCGGGAATCGCCGGCACCAGCGAATCGCAGGGCCGCATCTGGAATGGCAATTGGCAGATTCTGTGGGATGGCAACGAACAGAAACTGCTGGCGGTGGATCAACGATTTCAACTGCATCTGACGCTGCGATCGGAAAAGCCACCGGTACTGCAGGGCGAAAATGGCGTGAGCCAGAAAGCCGAAGGCGCGGGCCAGGCTTCACACTACATTTCTCTGACGCGTCTGACGACATCGGGGTCGATCGAGCTGGGCGGAAAGAAATACGACGTGAACGGCACGAGCTGGATGGATCACGAGTTCTTCACGCACCAGCTTGCGCCGGATCAGACAGGCTGGGACTGGATGAGTCTGCAGCTTGCGGACAACACGGAACTGATGCTCTTTCGCATTCGCCATGCCGATAGATCCATCGATGCGTATTCAGCAGGCACCTACATTGATGCGCAAGGCAGGACGACGCATTTGCGCGCGAGCGATTTTGTTCTGCAGCCACTTGGAGAGAGATGGAAGAGCCGTGTCACTGGCGCCGTGTATCCAGTCCAATGGCAGATCGCGATTCCAAGGCTGGGAATTGAACTTGAAGCAAAATCGCCACTCGAATCCCAGGAGCTGACCGGGAAAACAAAATTCATGCCGAACTATTGGGAGGGCGCCATCGTTCTGAACGGAAAGCGCAATACAAAACCGATAGACGGGGTGGGATACCTGGAAATGACGGGATATGATCGCCCGGTGCAACTCGCGCCGGGCGGCTAGTCTCAGCGACTACAGAGTGCGCTCGGGATCGACAAAAAACCAGGCCAGCGCGCCCACGACGGCTAAACCAGCTGCGACATGGAAAGAAGCGCTCCAGCCAAGCCGGGAAGCGATCGCGGGAGTGAGCGAGGCGGTGAACGCACCACCGATCTGATTGGCCATGTTCATAAAACCGGAAACAGATCCGGAAGACCCGGCCGCGATATCGGCCGTTACCGACCAAAAGGAACTTTGGGAGAGATAGAGGGCCCCCGCCCCGCCCGCGAGGATGACGCTGGCAAGGCGCGCACTTTGCACTTGCGAACCGAGGACAAGAAAAATGGCGGTCAGCAGCAGCGCAAAAACCGCGATGCCGCAGCGTCCGGCGCGTTTGCCCCATCTCCTGGTTAGATAGTCGCTGATTGCCCCGCCGAGCGGACTGCACGCGGCCATGGTCAGGAAGAGGATTGTAGTGTAGGAAGCGCTGGCCTTTAAATCCAATCCGCGAATCGTGCGAAGGTAGATGAAAAACCAGGTGAAGAAGATCCAGGCAATATAGCCGAAGCAGAAATAGCTGACGGTCACGGCCCATACTTCTCTGCTTGCGAGGATGACGTTCCAAGAAATTCGCATGCCAGGCTCAAGGACAGTCAAGGCCGGAGCGGTTCGGCCCGCTTGAATGTGTCCAAGCTCTTCGGGGGAAACACTCGAATGTTGCGCCGGCGTGTCTCGCGCGAAAAAATACCAGGCCGCTCCAGCAAGCAGGCCGAGGAACGCACTCCCCCAGAAAGACCAACGCCAGCCGTAATGAACCATGATGTAGGAGATGAGGCCGGGAGTGACGCCAGCACCGACGCCAACGCCGGCGAATATGATGCCATTTGCGATTCCTCGCTCCTGCGTAGGAATCCACCGTGATACGAATTGATTCGAGGCCGGGAACATCACGGCTTCCCCGGCCCCCAGAAGAAAACGCACGGCCGCGAGGTAGAAAACCGCAAAAGCGATCTTCGGAGAAACAGCGGTGGTCAGCGCGGTGAAGATTCCCCACCATAAGACTCCCGCAGTAAGAACGCGCCGAGGCCCCAAGCGATCCGCGAGCCACCCTCCCAGCGTCTGGAAAAGCGCATAGCCGACCAGGAAAGCGCTGGTCAACGAGCCTAACTGAACGTTCGTCAGGTGGAATTCGGAAGCGATAGAACTGCCAGCGATGGCGATATTGATGCGGTCGACATAGGCTACGGCACTGAGGACAAACAGGCCAACCACCAGGAACCAACGCACGCGGCTTGTGGCTCGCTCAGGCACGGGATCTTCGCTGAGTTACAGCAAACGTGGAAAAGTACAAACACCGAAGGGCTAACGCAAATCCAGTTGCGGTGCTAAGGCTCGCTTTATTCACACCGCGTTTGCCTTCAACAGTTCAACTAGCTTCCCGGCGATGATCTTTTCTTCCCCGGGTTGCAGCATGAAGGAGTTCATCGTGAGTCCCTTCCTGCCGTCCTCTCCCTCGGGAAGTACGATGGACGGTTTGGAGTTGCGCAGGGCCGAACTCGCGTCGTGCGGGGTAATCGAGATACGGCGTGGATCCCAGGTGATTTCCAAGTGCGGAACGTGATTGGCTATATCCGGGACGAAATACGAGGCGGAGACCCCAGGGACTTTGGTGACCGCGCTCGAGACGACTTCCAGGCGGCGCTGCCATTCCTTGTTCAAGGCTTCGTGATCTTCGCTGAGATAGGATTCGAGCGCCTTGATCATACCGACGATTTCCTCCTTTCCGACTTTCTGGCTCCGGCCAAGGGTGTCTTCGTGCGGGCTGTTGTTGAGCAACGCATAGGCTACGAGATCCTTTCTTCCAATGAGCAGTCCGGCGCATTGCGGGCCGCGGATGGCCTTGCCGCCGCTGAAGGCCGCGAGGTCATAACCCATGACGGTGTAGTCCCACAGATGAGAGACCGGCGGCGTATCGGCGGCGGCATCGATGAAACATGGCACGTTGTATTCCTTGGATAGCCGAGCCCATTCGGCCACTTTGATCTGGCCTGCTGCGTTGGCAAAATTCGTGAAGTGCATCATGGCGGTCTTTGGATTGACGGCCTTGCGGAGATCTTCCTGGGATTCAATTTCAATCAGTTTTATCCCGGTCGAGCGGAGCTGGTGATCAAAAGGATTGCGATGTGATTTCTGGATGATCACTTCGGATTTCATTCCGGTGAGATCGGGGAGTTGCGCGATAAATTTTGGATTGTCTCCCGTGAGAATGCCTGCCAATCCGGATTGCATCGCGGCGGCGGCGCCGGAGGTGACGAGGGCGGTGTTGCCTTGCGGCAACTTGAGCATCTCCGCGATGCGTTTGCCGGCAGCGATTTCGAGCTCGGGTACGCTCACGAAATGGAGCGAGCCCAGGGCCATAACCGCTTCGACCTCCGGACGCATCAGCGACCCGCCAAGTACGGTCATGGTGCCCTGACCGTTGATGACCGTGGTTACTCCTAGCTCCTGGTATACATTGCCGGTTGCGCCAAAGCCGATGATCTTTTCAGCAGGTATAGGAGCCGCCACAGAACTGGAGAAAAGCTTTCTGGGGCTGAAGAGGGTGCCCACCAGAGCTCCGAGACTGCCCAGAAACGTGCGGCGCTGCCATTTTTCGCTGAATATCATGGACGATGCTCCCTTTTTTTTCCCGGCGCCCACCCATGAACACCTTGCGGCTCGGTTTTCGCGCAAGGGTCCGAGGATGTACGATTATCGGCGCCGTGCGCAGAGGCCAAATTCCGTGCCGGAACTTCCCGACATAGTCGTATACATCGAAGCGTTAGAAAAGCGAATTCTCGGTCAAACGATCGAGCGCACGCGAGTCGTAAGCCCCTTTCTGTTGCGCACCGTAGAGCCGCCGCTTAGCAGTGCGGAAGGCAAGACGGTAGTGCAACTGCGCAGAATGGGCAAACGGATTTGTATCGGCCTTGAAAATGATGTCTGGCTGGTTTTGCATCTGATGATCGCCGGCCGGCTGCACTGGCGGGCACGCGGCGCTAAGGTTTCGCGGCCCCGCGGCCTCGCCGCGTTCGATTTTCCGAACGGAACCCTGCTTTGGACTGAGGCAGGATCAAAAAAGCGCGCGTCGCTCCACGTGGTCAACGGAGAAGACGAACTCCGCGCGCTCGACCCCGGCGGTCTGGAAGTTCTTGAGACGGATCTTGACCGCTTTGGCGCGATCCTCACATCGGCCAACCACACGCTGAAACGCGCGCTCACCGATCCGCGATTGTTCAGCGGCATTGGAAATGCGTACTCCGACGAGATTCTCTTCGAGGCACGGCTCTCACCGCTTGCACTCACGCAAAAACTCACGCCGCCCGAAGTTGCGCGGTTGTTCGCGGCCGTGAGATCTACTCTGACCAACTGGCTTCAACGCTTGCGCTCGGAAACCGGCGAAGGATTCCCCGAAAAAGTAACGGCGTTTCGCGAAGGCATGGCGGTTCACGGCCGCTACAAGCAGCCCTGTCCGCGCTGCAACGGCAAGGTTCAGCGTATTCGTTATGCGTCGAATGAAACCAACTACTGCCCGAACTGCCAGACAGGTGGAAAGCTCCTCGCCGACCGTGCCTTGTCACGGCTGCTGCGCGAGGATTGGCCCAAGACTCCTGAGGAACTCGAGTTGCTTGTTCAAAATCCTAAGAGGATTCCCGATAAAACGGGGAATGACTAATTGGTTTAACTTCTGCATGGCAGGAATTGGATCGATGAGCATTCTGCGATGCGAATACTCTGCGAGAGTGTCACTACTTACCCGCCGCGGCAGCCAGAGCTTCGATGACGGCGATGTTCGGTAATAGCTCCCGCGGGATGCCGTGCCGCTCGAGCAGATACTCCGGACTGTTGTAGGAAACCCAGACTTTTCCTTGGGTGTCCTCCCAGATCAAAAGCTTAAGAGGCAGATCGAGAGCGCTGCTCGGCGAGGCCAGCATCAAGGGCGTGCCGGCCTTGGGGCTGCCAAAAATCAGCAGCTTGGTGGGACGCATTTTCAGTCCCACCTTCTCCGCTTCACCACTATGATCAACCAGTGCGAAGAGCGTTACTCCTTTCGCTTGCAGGATCCCTTTGAGTTGTTCCACGGTTTGATCTACAGAATGACTGCTCGGCTTCTGGACGATTCCGCTGTCCGCCGGTAACGTCATAAATGCCTCCCCACGATGCCCGCCATTCGAACGCGCGAAATGCCGGACCGTCTCCAGATAAACTGCCATTGACCCTCCGCTCAGGCAAGCAACAAAACTTTGACGCTGGCCTTGGAGTTGGACGGAATCGCCATGATGCTGCCGCCGAAATCAATCTGGCAAAGCTAGTTTGCGATCCAGCTGGATTGGAACGGTAAGGGCGGCGCGCCGGACAAGAGTGGTGTTCGGAAAGTAATGGTCGATGATTTTGCGAAAGTCCGCGCCTTCTTCGGCCATGGCCCTTGCGCCGCGCTGGCAGAGTCCGACGCCGTGTCCCTGTCCAACACCTTGCAAAACAATTTCGGTTTCGGTTTCGCGCGCTTTGAAATTGTTGCTAGGGATCGCGTTCCAACCAAGCCGCCTATCCACAGACAATCGCGCGGCTTCATGATGATCGGAAAGAATCGCGGCATCTTCCCGCGAGAGACCCCGGCTCCAGCGTACGGGATTTTTGTGGCAGAAATCGCAATCGACGGAAAAATACGGATACCCGCGGGAAGAGATGCCAATATCGGCGGGGGTGAGAGTATGGCCTCCGCAGCTGCGCGTGAACATGGCCGCCACAGCTTTTTCGTCAAAGGTAATTATGAGGTCTCGCGTCGCCTCCGTAGCGAGCGCGGCCGGGCTCCCGGGTCGCGGCGCTTCTTGCAGAGACTGGCAGTGCGTGAGATCGCAGAAATCAAACTCCGCGTGACGCCCGCCTCCAGCGACAAGATACGAGCGCGTCACCACTGCTTGCGCCTTCAATGCTTCGAAAGAAGTGCCGGCGAGCGATTCGGCTTGCACCACGGAAGCCACCGCGGTCTCGAGATCCATCGTGACCACCGGGACCAGTTCGCTATCCACGACTTTGACGTCGAGAGTTCCCCGATAGCGTCGCTCGATCTTTCCGGGCACACTTAGCATGAAATCCGTGGCGTCCTGATTGCGTCCCGCGGCGTGAATCTCGCTTGCATGTAACTCCTTGTCCGCGATTTTCAGGAACAACTCGTTTCCGGAAGCGTGAATTTGAAGATTGCCGGCAGGCGATCCCGGCTGCAGAAAAAAAGTCTTGCCGGCGGCAGTCACGACGATTGCGTTGCCATTGCCGGAAGTAAGATCGAGCTGACGAGGATGGAAGATTCCAAGCACTCCAATTCGAACATTTTGTGCGTTCGCCAATGAACTGCTCAGTAGAGCGGAGAAAAGGAACAGCATCCACTTCCAGCGCACGCGCCTATTCCTCCATCCGGCTTAGCATGCGGCCGGCGGTTTCCGCGGCCTTAGCTCCCGCGACTCCGTGAACTCGGATCATCAGAAGAATCTCTGGCTGTTGAGCAGGCACCAAAGCTATGACAAATCCGTCGGCGGGCGCCCGCAATGCGTGCATGCATGGCGCGGTCCCCGTCTTTACGAACGCGTCTGAATGCTTCAGCCCGCGGCCAACGGCTGCGCCGGTTCCGCGCTGCTCCGATTGCAGCATCCCGGCCAATATTTCCCGAACACCGGGCTGGGTGCGCCGGCGATACAGTTCGAGGTACGCACGCGCCATCCGTATTGGCGAAACCCTCCATCGTTCACCGAGACCGATGAGGCTCGACCTGGTGAAATCCGGGTCAGGGGATTCCAGTCCGTAAGCTCTAGTTACAGGTAGAAGCTGCTCTGCAGTGACACTCTCAGCCAATGAAAGAAAATAAGAGTTACAGGAAGCAGAAATGGCTGAAACGATATCCAGTTTTCCGTGAGCATGCACTTGCCAGCAACCGCTCGACTGGCCTTTGCATTCATAGGCGGGGTAGCGAAATTCATGCGCTCCAGCGTAGGCGAGAGCCGCAAACGGTTTCACCAGGGACCCCAGTGGAACGGGATTGTCATAGTGTTCCCATTGACTCGCCAGCAGTGCGCCTGAATTCGCATCGAGCAACAGATAGGAGACACTGCTCCCCGAGAAATCACGTTCCAAGACCTCGACGGCCGATTGCGAAAAGAGAGTACGAGGCGGCGTGGCGGATGCGGACTGCGCCGGATGGGAGCCAAGCGAGCAAGCGAGAAGCAGCAACGAAAGGTACGAGGCTACGCCAGCCTTGATTAACGAACCCATTGGTACGTGACCGTCTGATTTACCCTGTCGCCTAGGTCGCGAACTATGATTTTTTCTGAGGACACGCCGGCGAGCGCAAGACTCAGGCTGCCGATATTTTCGGAGAAGAAATCCGGAGCGCTTCCCGCCCCTGCGCTACCGTTAGGCTTATCCAGGAGTCCCGTCAAGCGTCCGAAATTTTCTCTTTCCCGCTGATGATCGAATCTTGCTGCAAAAACGGCGGGCGTCAGTGTCGGCTTTTGATTCGTGTTGGCCAGCAAGGCGATAAGCAAATCCGAATTGTCGGAAATGAACAGATACTTTCCTCGCGCTGCCGCAGCCAGCCTCCACAGGCCATTGAGTTCGATATACCCGGAATTCTTCTGCCACTCGACCCCCAGCAATCCCGTGGTGAAGCTGGGACGTACAAAATCAACGAGCGACGAACGCACAGCCGATTCATTCCAGTCCGACTGGCCCAGCAATACCACCGCGGAATGAATGCGGACAAAGACTCCATCCTTGTCCAGTTCCGTGGATTGTATCTGCAACACAGCCGAAACCGGATTCCCGGCGAGCAGATCCTGGAGAGGTGCAGCACTATCGACCGCGACGGAAGCCTTCACTGGAGGCTGATCGATGCGCGTCTCCAAATCCGTGCTCGAGCCCGTCTCTCCACCGTTGAGTTGAACTTCCGGCGCGAGCTTTTCCGCGACGCCCGGCCCCAGGTGCGGTGCGAGAATCTTGGTTTCGATGAGCGCAAGGCTATCCGCCGGTGTCGGGTTCGCCTTCGCCTCATAGACTCCGGCTTGTGCAGGAACCAGGCGCAAAATATCCGCGACACCGGCCGGCCCTCCGTTCCCAGAGGCGTCGCCGGTTGCGGGTGTTTTCCGCAGAAGAACCCGCTCTTCCCGGTATTCCTTTCCAGAACGAATCAGGTCGGAGATTGCTGCGGAGTATTGCTTCATGTCGGTGATATTTTGTTGGACCCAGTAAGAGCGAAAATAGGGGCTTGGCACAATTTTTTCGAGATTTAAGACCATTCGCAAATCGCCTTCCGCAGGCGCTGCAGCAACGGAATGTGACCACCACGGTTCCGTCTCTATCGAACGCGCATCGCCGCTCGCCAGAAGCTGCAGCGCACCGGCCAACAAGTCCTCTCGCGTAGCAAGGAGCAAATAGTCCCCGGCGACGCCGAAGGCGACTTCCCTCCCTGACTCCGGATCGCGCCGTAGGAAGAATGTCGCACCGCCCGCACTGCGCGTTTCAAACTTCGAACGCGTCTGCCACAGGGCGGATTGCATGGAACTGGCCGAAGGCAACCGCGTGATGTAGAGGAACTCAAGTTTTCCGATATCGAAGATGGCCAGCGCACTCTGTCGGCCAGCGACCTGACGGAGCAGTTTCGTATCCGGGGGAATGCCGGCTGCGGTCGAAAATTCATTGCTCGCGTCCTTCAGGCGAAGGAAGAGCCGCGAACGTGAAAACACCTCGTAGTTATTGCTCTTCAGCCAGATTTGTTTCTCGCCGGATTTGTCCCAATCCGATAGCAGCGAGGAGAAGTCCTTGGCCTGGAGATAGAGCAAAGCCCCCGAGGGGACAAAGCGGGAAAGTGGCGGAGCCGCGGTTTGCAATGATGAAGCCGCCTGATAGGCTCCCCAGCTCGCGCCAATGCACGCTGCCGTGATGAGAACTAGAAGGATCGCGCGTTTCATTGTCTTTCTCCAGACGTTGCGGCTGGCTTTGCGGAAGCTGTTGCGTGCGTCACAAGCCGCGGCCGCACCAGACGGTCCTGCTCCAGCTCCGCATGAAGTATGGGCTGCCTAGCGGCGTTGAGCTGCTGGCGTCGCAGCCGCGCTTTCGCGTCGCTGATCTCTCCAGCAAGGACTTTTCGCCGCGCGGGAGTTTTTTCGAACGTTCGAGCCGCCTGTAAATAGGTAAGTGCCTCGTTGAAGCGCTGGAGTCGGACGAAAATCAGCCCAACCGCCTCCGCAAGTTGCGCCTGCTCTGCAGGCAGCAATTTTGTCGCGCCGTAAAGTGGTGAGAGCTCTTCATCCTGCTCTTCCATGCTCGGATCGGAATTCAGAATCTCTTCTTCGTTGCTGGTGTCATTTGAGGCCACCTGGCGGAACCGCTGGTCGCGCAGCACTTGTTCAATGGACCCCAGGGCGAACTCATCGGAATGCACGGCAACAGCGGCATGAAACAACGGAATTCGAGCATCGTCCCGCCCGGGCGTGTCCTCCAGAGCTTTTGTCAATATTTGCATTTTCTGGTGCGGGTTGCCGGAGTTTTGCGCCGCCTTTACGCGCGCATCATAAAAAAACGGATGATCGGCGGCAGTGAGTGTAACGCTCCTGGAATCCCCGGCGAGAAGCTTCAACTCCGCGCTGCCAAAATCTGCCGCTTGTCGGGAGCCGGAAAGGACCAGCGCGGCATCGACACGATAGTTGTACGGATTCTGCGAAGCCGTAGCAATTCTCGCCAGACCGTCTCGCGCAATATTCGCATCCGTCTTCGCGGAGATTTGCGCTTTAGCCAGGCGCAGGTGATACGCCGGTTCCCAGGGAGTGGAATTGACCAATGGACCGAGAAACCCGAGAGCTTCCGCATTGTGCCCGGTCTTCTCCAAAAGCGCTGCCGCCGAATCCATGTTCTGATACGGATCGCCCGCAACAGCCACGAGACGCTTGAGAAGCACCACGGCGCCTGGCGTATCGCCTGCGGCAATGCGAATCTCCGCAAGGCCAAGGAAATTTGCCGCAACCAGTTTGTGCTCGTCGAGATCGCGTGCAAAAACGAACTCTAGGATCTTGCGGGCGGACTGTTTGTCTCCGAATTCAAAGATTTGCCGCGCCGCGGCTCTCAAGGTCTCCGCACTCGGCGCATTTTCAGGATCGGACCGGTACTCTGAAATTTTTTCATCCAGAGTACCGGCTTGGGCGGCAATTCGCAGTTCGAACGGAACAAGCGCGGATGCATCTAAGGATTGCGATTCTCTCTGGAGTGCGTCGATAGAATCGCCCGCTTGGCGGAACTGTTTCGTCTCGATCAGGTATCGTATCCAGCGAATCTGCCATGAGCGTAGTCCGCTCTGTGCGTTCTCCCGTTCGAGGCCTTCCGTTCTGGCGAGCTCCTTTTGATTGCCTTCCAGGATTCGCTGGTAGATTGGCCCGCGTTGCGCCAGAGGAATCCATTGCGCGTCCACAACATCAGCCAGGACGGAAATGGAGGCCGGGCTGGATGAGGATACATCCAGAAGCCAGGTGGTCGCCGCGGCGGGATCGCCCATAGCCGTATAGCTGCTGCGCAGTATCGCGTTCGAGCGGTAGTTGCCGTCGCGGCTGAGGTACGCGCGCACCACGCCGTCCACTTCCGGCTTCAGTGCAGCGAACAGGCGCCGTGAGTGAAGATCGTAGCAAGCCCGGGAGAAATCGGACCAAAAACTTTCCTGCACTCGCGCGCTATTCACTTGTTTCAACAAAATGGAAAAAGCGAGTTTCCATTCGGCAATGGCTTCGGCGCGCTTGCCGTCTTTGTAATAAGCCAGGGCAAGCCGCTCGTGAACGTCTGCGTGGCCCGGCGACAGTTCCAGCGCGTGCTTGTAGTCTGCAATTGCGGAACGCGTGTCGCCGCTCTCGGCGTAGTAATCAGCAAGCGTTTGATAGCCGGACGAGGAGGCGGGGCTTTGCTCTAATAACGCAGGCAAGTAATCTTCGGGCGCGTCCTGTCTGGTATCTCCCAAATATTCGCCGTAGCGCGATCCATAGTAAAACCAGACGTCGCCGGCGAGCTGCGCGTCGCGGTCTACGGTTTTGCCAAGACGTTCTCCGATCGGCGCATCGCCGAGCGCGTTGAGAAAGGCGTTGTTGACCGCCGGGGAAGTCTCCGCGAAATAAAGCCCCACGAGCGCCAGGTAGGATTTTCTCCACACCGCCGGCCTCGGGCCACCTCGGGCAGCGACCACTGCATGTGCCAGCTGTGCGTCCCCGTTTGCGACGGCAAAATCTGCAGCCTGTTCCCCAACTGGATTCCAAAAAGAGGCGAGCTCCACGAGCCGCTGCGGATGTTTTTCGAGAAGCAGTTCAAAAAAGTGTTTCTGCACTTCACCGCCAAGATAAATCGGGGAGATACTTGAAAGCATGCGCAAATCGTTCTCGGAATCGCCTGCGGCACGATAGGCTTCCGCGGCGGCGGGGAAAACACCGGCTCCGGCCGCAACGCGAGGAGCAAAGCGTTCCAACTGCGAGCCAAGTTCCGCAAACTTCAGCCGCTTCCGCTGGAGTTCGATGAGGCTGGACATTTGTCCTAGGAGAACTGTGGTATTCGCCGGGGCGGTCATCATGAATTCGTAACGCCAACGGACTTCTAATTCGGCGAGATCGGCGCTGTGGGCAAGTGGGAAGGCAAATAGGTTGGCCTCTTCGAAATTCATCGGCGTGCGAAGTCCCTGCCCAAATCCAGCAAACAGAACTTTTTCCTCCGGAGTGAAATAACGCGCCACAACCGAACCCATTTCGGTCAGAGCTCCCGTCATGCCGTTGTTCGCGTTGCTCTTGCGAACTTGCAGAGTGTGCTCGCGCCATTCCTTATCGGAAATTCCGGCAATCCCCTCTTTAGCCACCTGCTCTTTGACGACCGGAAGCGAGGAAGAAGCGGCAGCGAGCGCCGTTCGAAGCGTCGCATACGCTTTCTCCTGCTGGCGAAGGCGCGTCATGATCCGCGTATAGAGTTTCGCTCCTTCGTGATATTGAGTGGATGCGAGAAGTTCGCCGCCGGCGCTATTGACACCCTGCTCCGCGAACGACCGCGCCTGCTCCAGGATTCCCCAGCCCTCCAATCGGCGGGCTACTTCAAAATAGTTTTCCGCGCGTTCGAGGCCCACATCGATCAGAGCGGTCTTAAGCGCCGCCACTGCTTCCTCATTCTTGCCCTGCCGCGCGCGCACTTCGGCGATTTTCTCCATGCACTTCGGGTCCTTGTACGCCAGCTGGTAGATCCGTTCGTAGTCGTTGACGGCATCGTCAAACCTCATCAACCGCTCCGAAAGCGTGGCGCGAGCGATGTGCAAATCCGTGCGGTCGGGACGAATCGTGATGGCTTTCCCGTAAGCGTCAATCGCCGCGGGGAAATTTTCCAGGCTCGTCTGGATACGCGCCAGCACCATGGGCCAGCGGAAATCCCGCGGAGACTGCACGACCGTCTTGGCATAAAAATCGACAAGCTGCGCTTGCCGTTTGTAGCGAAGGGAATACAACGCCGCTTCCGCCACAAGCCCATCGTCTTCCGGAAAGTTGTTGATGATCTCGATGTATTGGTCGGCTGCGCCCGTATAGTCCTTCAGCTTGGTCAGCGCGGGAATCAGCCCGCGGCGAAGCGTGGCGATCCTGTTTTTCCGGTCATCAGGAGAGAGCGGAGCGGTTCGGAATAACGCGATCTTGTCCAGGTAAAACTGCTTCAATCCCTGCTGGTCGCCGGCTTGCGCGAAGGTGTCGGCCATCGCCGCCAGATACTGGCTGTCATAAGGAGCATCCTTCAACAGCGGCTCGAGTAAGCCGCGCGCCTGTACGTACCGGTGCGCCTCGGTGGATTTTCGCGCCGCTTCGAAGGTGAACTGTTTGCCAAGTTCCGGATAGGCGTCTTTCGCCGCTTGCTCCAGAACAGCAATGGCTTGCGGATAGAGTTTCACCCGCCAGTAGAAATCAACCGTGGCACGCACCACACCGAGAATCTTTGTATTCTCCCGGTACAAAACTTCGATATTTCTCTGGGCCAAAGTAAAATCCTTCCGGCTTTCATAAAGACGCACGAGGGCATAGCGCAACTGCAATCGCGTGACGGGATCCGTCGCTAGCGCGGCCTGCTTTTCCAAGGCATGCTGCCGCACGCTTTCCAGAGATTTCTGTTGTGCAAGAGCCTCGATCTCCGCCGCTTGTTCGATCGTCGCCGCGTTGGCGACCGCTGCATCAAGGAATTCCACCAATTCCGGCTTGCGGTTCTCCGTCTCCAGCACGCGCACGCGCAGGTTCACGGCCGGCATCGCGTATCGAGAAGCGTTCGCCAGCCTCTCCGTCTCCTGGTTGATCAGCTCGCGGAATTTGGGCCGGCGTGCCAGCTCCAGAAGCCGGTTCAATGCGGGCGATTCGCCTCCGGCCGTCAGCGCGGCGTTCGCATATTCGCGAATCGCATTGGGATAATCGCGCTTGCCTTCATAGATCGCCCCTTCTTCGTATCCATAAAGATCTTTATTCCCGAGTTTTTTCCGTCCCTCTTCGAGAAGCCGCAGCGCGTTGTCAAAATCATAGTAATCCCAGTAAATGGCAGCCGCTTCCAGGTAACCCCCCGATTCTCCCGGCGCGACCTTGGGAATACGCTCCCAGTACGGAGCTGCTTCCCCGAAAAGATCCCGGTCTGAATAGATATCTCCAATTCGCGCAAGAATTTCCGTGCTGCCGGGATTTGCGGCCAGCAAGTTTCCCTCAATCTTCACGGCCACATTCGTATCACCGGGCTCGAAGTACGCGAGAGAACGAAACACGGAAGACGCCGTCCGGCCGAGTTCCGGTTCCGCAGGATACTCGCCGGCCAGCGCCTTCAGCACCGGCGCGCCCTCTTCAAAGTGAGAACGCCAGAGCTCAGCCTGCGCGAGGTATTGGCCCGCGGCCGGATTCTTGCGGACAAATTCCTCCCAACTGCCCTTGTCCTGGGGAGGAGCCGACTGTCGCAAGGTATTCAATTCCGCTTCGAGCATCCCGTGAAAACTCAGGAACTCGAAATACTCGTTGCGCAGTTCGGATTCTTCAAACCAGTGTTGGCGCAGCAACGCCTCCCATGCCGCTTGATTCCAGGTTGGCCTGCTGTGATACGCCTGGAGCAGGTTGTTCACGAAGTAGAGATTGTGCGGAAACCGCATGTTCGCATACTGATTCAGCCGGACGTACATCTCCGGGGTTCCGCCAACAACGGATTGAAAGTAATTCGGCAGCGCGCTGCCGTCGAATTGTTTAACGGCTTCCTGCGTGAGCTTTTCGAATTCCACATTTTTTTTGTATCTCAGGTAATATCGCGCCAGTTTGGCATACCAGGAGCGCTCCGGAAATCGGGCGATGGCTCTCCGGTAGATCTCTTCCTGTTCCGTGCCAAGCTTGTTCTGCTCCAGAAAAACCGCCAGCCGCTCGTACAGTCCGGGGTCGGCGGGATTGTGATCGATTTCGCGGCGGAGCACGCCCAGAGCTTGCGGAATCTCCTTCAATTCGACCAGCCGGGCCAGGTAACGCTCGAGAACTCGAGAATATTCAGGCGATCGCGGTCCTCCATCGGCGGTGACTTGCGCTGTTTTCAATCGGAAAGCGGCGCTCTGCTCGGCCCCGTGCACTCGGATGCTTCCACTTCCGCGATCGTTCGAATTCGCGGAGTCGTCGCCCGCTTCGCTATCCGCTGCTTCTGGAAAATAGGCGCCCGGTTGCTGGTTGAATTCGTCCACTGCGGCGGCACGCACACCGAGCGGGATTCGGTCCGCTTTAGCAGCCAGTTCCTGCAGGATGGCGTCGTAGATTGCGAATTCATCCTGCGACCTGCCGAGCCTCGCATCCGCGTCCGCCATGAGCAGTGCCACCGTGGTGCGCTCGGAAGCCTTCGGAAATGTTGCCAGGAATTCCTTGCCGCCCTTCAGCACGGCATCGCTTTTTGCATTGCTGGAATAAAAATCCAGCAGTTTTGCATGGAGTTCCGGGCGGCTTGTCGCTTCCGGGAAGTTTTTGTCCAGCAAGGCAAGCAGTTCAGCGGCACGCGAACGATGAAAGTAAGGGACCGCGCGCCGCTCTTCCTCCGAGTACTCGCTTGCGGGACCGGTCGTGTTCAAGATCAAGGAGAGGATTCCGTTCAAATAGCCTGGGCCCTGATCCAGCGTGGCGATATCTTTGTACATGGACAGTTCCCCGCTCCCCAGACGTATGGGCGTCTCTGGGGCGGTGAGCAGCAAATGCGTCAGGCGGCTGAGTGCGCGCTGCTGCGAGTCGTTCGCTCCTTTGCTGTTGTAGAGCGCAAAGTAATACCGCGCGGCCTCGGGGTAGGAATGGATGTCCTCCAGCAGACGACCGCAGACATAAAGTTCTTCCGGCGTCCAGTTGGACTTGGCCGCTTCCTTGTGCAAACGCAAAGTCGTGATGGCTTGCTGGGCGGCGTCCAGCTTTCCTTGCTGCTGATAGTAATAGAAGACGCGCGCGGTCGCCCTCAAATCTTCCGGATTCGCATTGAGCGCGGCGCGAGACTCATCGAGAAACTTGCGCAGATTCTGCGTCTGTCCAAGAAGTTCAAAATAGCTTTTCACCAGCTCCGGGTCCCAGAGCGGCTGAAAACTTTTTTCATACACGGCGAGGCCTTGTTGTATGGATCCCTGGCGGTAGTCAACCAGAGCCTTGGCCTTCACCTGGAAAATTTCGTCGCCGGGAAACTGTTTCTGATAGTCGGCGATCAATTGATTTGCGGCGCTGAATTCCATCTGGCTGATCAGATACGCCAGGAAGCGCGAGTAGAGTTGCGGCTCTTTCGGGTACCGGGCAATCCAGGCGCGGTACTTCGCGATCGACACCTCTTTCGAAAGGCCTTGCGTCTGGATAATGGCGAAAATGCGTTCGAACGCGCGCCAGGACCGCTGCTCACCCGCAGATAGAAGATTTTCGGCAGCGTCCGCAGGGCCGCTGGCCACAATCGAGAGTTCTGCGATTTCATCCTGTGGCCGCAGCCTGCGATGGTAAAAATCCGCGAGAGCAAGTTGCGCGGCTGTTTTGTCGGCCGATTTTTCCACGTTCATCTTCCAATCGGATTCCGCGGCAGCGAAGTCCAGTTGCTGCTCATCTTCCAATCCCCGCAGGGAATAGAGCTCGGCGTCCGCCGGTTTCTGCTGAATAAGCTCCCCGAGCGCAGGCCGCGTTTCCGCCGGAGGCCTGCGGAAGAGCGCATTGCCGTAGGGAAGAGCCATCATGCGGAAAAACACGCGTTCGATTGCCGTTCCTGCTTCAACGTTGAGGATCCAGTAAGGCAGCGCGCCTCTTGCGGTCACCGCCCAGCCTGCAGCCACCAGCGCCAGAACGGCTCCCGCAAACCACACGCGACTTTTGGGTGAGAAATCACGGAACGATTTCAATGTCCACCCCCTGGGATCCCATGTTGTGAGCAATATCTTCTGCGGTGACCGTGAGCCGATACGTTCCGGGAATCATTTGGTTGGGAATAAACAATTGCCCCGTATTCACTCCCGCCTTTGAATCCCACTTCAGCCCAACGGGAGCCGCTCCCTCCAGGCGAGCCACCAGCGTCCGCGTGCTCTGAGACGCAGCCACTTTCAGGTCCAACACCTGTCCACGCCGGTAACGCTTCTGGTCCAGCTTGATTTGTACAATCGGCGTTTTGCTGGCGATGACAAACGTTTTTGCTTCTCGATACGTGTGCCCGGCGCGATTCCGCAAAACAAGCCGCACGCTGTACGTTCCGTCCTGCATATCTTTTGGCGCAAAAAATCGCGTTTGCCAGGTGTCTTCGTCGGACAGGTACCGGAGTTTCTGGACCAGCCCGAACGGGAAGAGCGCGACCACCGAAACGATGGATTCATCAGTTTTCACACGCAGTACCGGGTCACCCGGGCGAATCACCCTGGGCCTCAGCAACGCGCGCGGCACAGCAAGAAATGAAGTATAGGGCGTTACAAACTTGTACTGCCGCGCCAGCCGGATGATCTCGTCGATCGAGGCCTGGTCTTCGCCTTCCCTTTGGATTTTTTCCAGCAACGCATCCACACGGGCGCGCGCCCACAAACGAGGAAGCTGCGGGTGATCGAGAGATTCGCGCGGAAGATTCACTTTCGTGGAAATCACAAAGGGTTCGCCATCGCGCACGCCGCGAACGGTAAACGCCGTATCTGGCTGTGCTTTCTGAAACCGCCCGACCCACGTGGCCATCGAACCGGCAAATGCGGAATCCTGCAGCGCGTACAAGGAATCCACTGCTGTTTCCGGCGTTATGTTGAGTTGCAACTGGCCAACTGGGCTCCGGCCGATCTTGGAAAGGAATGAACTCAGCTTGAAGTCTATTGGCTCCGTCGAGAGCACGCTTTCCAGCACTCCATCCTCGCGAGCCAGCATCTTCAGCAATGGCAGATTCGCATCGTCACCCACGCCAAAGATGTAAGTCTTCGGGCGGCTGGCTTCCGGAAGACGCTTCCAGGCAGTCTCATACCACGCCGCCAGCTTGCCATTCTGAATGGTGCCGCGGGTCGCTCCGCCGTCGCTCAGCAGCACGAGATACAGCTTTCCGGCGGAATTCGAAGATTGCCGCAATCCCTCGTCCAGGGCTCGTTGCAAGTCCGTACCGCCGCGCAACCTGCTCGCCCGCACCAAATCAAGTGCCCGTTGAATGGCCGCGCTGTCCGCCAGGATGGGAGCGGGCTGAAAGCTCTGCGTCTGGCTGTTGAAGAGAATCAGGTTGAACTTGTCGTCCGGTTTCAGCGTTCGCAGAAGCGTCTCCAGCGCCTGATAACTTCGCTCCAGCTTTTCCCACTGCATGGAGAGCGAGGTGTCCAAAAGGATGATCAAAGTTTTCGAGCCGCCGGCATCCTTGGCCGTGTCTCCGGACGCCGAGCTCCGGCTCTTCCCGCTGCCCAACAGAGTTTCCGCCGCAAAGAAACCGGGTTCATTGTTGCTTCGAATCGGAGCTGTCTCCGTGGGAGAAGGCTGAGCGCTTATAGGATTCCTGTGCGTAATCACCTGGAGCGTATCGGTCCCGGCCCGATCCAGGTCGAAAGTGGCCACAAAATCTTCCGTCAAGCTGACGTTTTGCCCTTCGAAGTGGCCCTTGATCAGGTGCGGCGAATTTTCATCGAGTTTGAGCGGAAATGCTTTCGCGGCAGCTTGAAAGTTGTTCATGGCATGGGCGGAGCGGAGTTCGAAGTTGATGCGAAGATGCCTGGCGGCCTGCGCTTGGTAGGCGTCCGGCCGCAATGGGATCGCGAAGTACGACTTGAGATTTTCAACTGGGATCGATTCGTGATACTCGAATTCCAGACGCTTCGTGCCGTACGCGGGAATCGGCACAATGCGTGCGCTGAAGATGGCGCTGCGCTTGGCCTCCTCCGCGTCACGCTCTCCCATCTGCAACAGTCCCGGATCGATGGACTGTTGTTTCAACTGGTTGTAAATCTCTTCGGCGCGTTTGCGCTCCAGGATCACCGCGGGAATTCGCGTGGGTCCGTCCCAGACGGCGAAATCGGAAACCGTGGCCCGCGTCGGCAGCGCGAACACATAATTGCCCTCTTCAATCGAAGCCGTGTGATTCGCAAACACCTGCCGCACAAAAACGCGGGCGTCGCCGTTGTCGATCTGCACGGTAATTTCCATCTCTTCCAGGGAGAGAATCGCGGAATCGGGTTGCGCTTTGTCTCGCGGAATCAGTACTCCGCCGTCCGCAAACGCCAGGATAGGTGTGATTAACAGGGAGAAAATCGTGGCGAATGTTTTGTTCATGGCTGCAGTCTCGGTTCCTGAATTCGCGCCAGCCCGTTGTCTGTCCCAACGTAGATATATCCTTTGCTCTCGGCCAGCGCCGTGACGTTCAGTGAAGGCAACCCCTCATGGATTACCGACCAGCGCCCTTTTTCACGGTCATAGACATACAGGCCGTCTCCCAGCGTCCCGGCAAGAACCAGACGCGCCGTTACCAGCATGGCGTTAGGATTGATTTCCACTTCTGCGGTTGCTTTCTCAAATGCATGGAACCGCCCGGCGCGGTCCAATCCCATGATCCCGCTCCCGTACGTTCCCACCATCCATTCGTCGCCCACGGGAACAACCGCGGTAATCCAGTTCTGTTTGAGTCCGGATGCGCCGGCTGTGTAGTTCGTGCGAATCTCTCCCCGGCCAATTTCAGATAAGCCGCCTAGCGTCCCCACCATCAGGTCGTCGCCGGAAACTCCCAGAGCGTAAACGTGATTGTTTACGAGGCCGTGAAACGCGTACATGCTGCGCGCGCCATTGGAGTCGAGAAATGTCAGCCCTGCCGGCGTGGCGATCGCCAAGCCATCGTGGTACGGCGCAACGTCCGTGACGTGGTCGGCGATGAGTCCATCCGCACGGGTTAGCACCTGTTCCTGGCTGCCCGAAGCTCCCATGCGAATGAGGCCATTCGCGGTGGCCACTGCCACTGTCCCAGATTTCGCATCCGGCCAGATCCTGTTCACGCAGAAGACGTGTTCATTCTCGACATGCAGGACCCGCGTGGAAGCGCTTGGCAAGAGATCGAGCCCGCGGTCGAAGTAGCCGATCCACAGTTGGCCGTCCTTGTCCGCCGCCAGCGCCGAGATATTTCGATCGCTCAGAACCGCCGGACGGGGCTTCAAGACCTCTCTCCACCCAAATCCATGCGCCGGCAGTTCGAACAAGCCGTTGCGCGTTAAGACGTATACCCCGTCGGCGGTCCCAAGAAACCGTTGCACCTCCGCGAGTTTTGTGGCCCCTTGCGCGTTGAGACTAGGCCGCCTGGCGGCGAGGGGAACGCGTACGACGCCTTGATCCTCCGTGCCAACGAGCAAGTCGTCGCCATTCACAAGGATCGAAGTAACCAGTAAGCCTGCTCTGAGCACTCGCGAGAATCGTCCACGATCGAATTCGGCCACTCCCACGGGTGTCCCAACGTAGCTCTTGTCACCGGCAAGGGCGATCGCCTGCACTTGCCGGTCTGGCAGTCCTTGCTCTTCGCCAAACGATTCACTGGTACCGGCGTGCCAGTGCAGTACGCCTTGGCTCAACGTGCCAACCCACAAGTCCACTTCACTCCCCGCCAGCACTTGAACGTAGAGATTGCTCAGCGTCGGATGCAGTTCCCGAATCTGCTTGCCGTCGTAGAGAAGTACGCCTCGCCTCTTTGTGCCGATCAGCAAATGCCCTGCGGACACGGGCAGGATGGCAGTAATGGATCGCGCCTCGGCGTCTGCCGCATAGATTTGCCGGAATCGCCTTCCGTCGAAGGCCAGGATCCCCTCCGCCGCAGTACCCAGGATGAGTTCCGGCTCCGCCGAATCCCCGAGAGTGCCTACCGCCATGTCCACCAGCGGGGAAGACGGCAGTTCTCTCCCCACTTCAAACTGCCGAAGCAAGATGCCGCCTACATCGTATTCGGAGAGCCCCGCGGGCCCGGCGATATAAAGATGATTCTGGAAGCGCCCGGCCCGGAGGAAAACATCGGGCGAGCTTACGGCCTCAAAACTCACATTGCCGGGAGGCAAAAACGGCCGCACCTGGAAGCGAATCTCCCGCTCGGAATGAACCTCTTGCGCAGACTGATGTAAAGCTCGCGATGCGCGCCATCCGACAAAAACGCCTCCCAGAGCAATCGCAGCAAGGGCCGCCCCGATCAGCGTCGCGAATGGCAGTTTCCGGTTTCCACCCATTGTTCCTCTTCAAGAACCGCCAACTATATCCCGAGTGAACCCAGCCGGGTACCTTGCAGGAGAGAGTCCAATGCAATTTCTCAAGAAAATGCTTGGAATTCGGTTCCGTGCAGCCTCTCGGCAATGTGTGGGCCGGTGGACATTGTGTCTCACGAACTACATCGCGCGATAAGAAGGCGCCCTTTTGGAAAGGGGACGATTGCGGGCTCGGAGGCAGTCCTTTCGTCTTGGCAAAACGTAGCGCGCGGAATTCGCGTCTCACATTACAATTGGATTCGGTGGTTCAGTCACTATTCCACTCAGTTTCGAATCGGAGGATTCTTGCATGGGGCATCCGCTTCTCGATCTGACGAACAAGACGGCAGTGGTTATCGGTGGAACCAGCGGCATCGGGCTGGCTCTCGCTCGCGGTCTGGCACAGGCTGGGGCCAATGTCATACCGACAGGCCGCCGCAAAGAACTTGTGCAAGCCGCCTCCGCCGAGGTTGCGGCGCTCGGGCGCCGCTCCCTGGCCCAGACTTGCGACGTTACTGACGTCGCCAGCGTCGAACGGCTCCTGCAGTCCGTTTGCACGGAGTTCAACAGCGTTCAAATCCTCGTGAACTGCGCCGGCCGCATCATGCGCATGCCCACCCTTGAGGTTCCCGAAGCTGAATGGAACGCCATCATGGAAACGAACCTGAACGGGACCTTGCGCGCTTGCCGCGTCTTTGGACGGCACATGATCGAGGAGCGCTACGGCCGTATTATCAATATCGGCTCGCTTTCCTCGCTTGTCGGGCTCTATGAGGTGGCTGCCTATGCCGCCAGCAAGGCGGCTGTCGCTTCCCTCACTAAATCGCTCGCGATCGAATGGGCAACTTCGGGCGTTTGTGTGAATGCTCTCATCCCAGGTGTTTTGCGCACGGACTTGAACGCGGCTCTTCTCGACGGTACGGAACGCGGCCGCGAGTTCCTGATGCGCACACCGATGCACAGGTTCGGCAAGCCTGAAGAGTTGGTGGGAGCGGCGGTGTTTCTGGCCTCGGATTCCGCGAGCTTCGTGACCGGCCACCTGCTGGTAGTGGATGGCGGCATCATGGCCAGCGGTGTCAATCAATAACGGGCCACGGCCGGCAGAAACAGTTCTGCAATCTTCCCTTAGTGGCTGCGTTTGGCAGACATATCCGGGAACTTCATCTGCTCACGCGCTTGCTTCACAATCGCAAGGAATTTCTTCGCATTCTCAACAATGATTTCCGGTTTGTTGGATTTCAGCGCCTCGGCCTGCACCAATTCTCCCCCGATTCCCAGCGCTGCGGCGCCCGCTTCGATGAATTCACCCGCCGTTTTCAGATCGACCCCGCCGGTCGGCACAAACGGAATCTGCGGGAACGGTCCCCTCAGACACTTGATGTATTTCGCTCCTCCTACCTGGCCGCACGGGAAAACCTTGACGAAGTCGGCACCCGCCTCCCACGCAGCCATCACTTCCGTGGGCGTCAACGCTCCGGCCATGATCAGCTTCCCCTCCCGCACCGCGAGTTCGACAGTCTGAAGATTCAAACCAGGACTGACCAGGAATTGTGCTCCCGCATCCAGGCACCGGCGCGCGGAATCCGCGTTGAGCACCGTCCCAGCTCCGATCAGGACATCACCAGCACTATTCTTTGCCAGCTCGCGGATGACCTCGACGGCACCAGGCACGGTCAGGGTGATCTCCACGATGGGGATTCCACCCTGACAAACAGCATCGGCCGCGACACGTGCTTCCGCCGGCGACGACGCGCGCACGACCGGCACAATTCCCACTTCAATGATCCGATCCCGAACCTGCTGTTTATCCATCGGCGCCCACCTTTTCTTCTGCCAGCTTTCTTCACCGCGCGATGCGCGCCCCGGCTCCCTTCATCACCTGCAGGACTTCCTGCAGGGTCACCATCGAAGTATCTCCCGGCGTGGTCATCGCCAGCGCGCCGTGCGCGGCGCCGCATTCCACTGACCATTGCGGCTCCTGTCCCGCCAGGAATCCGTAAATCAGCCCGGAGGCGAAGGAATCGCCTCCTCCGACGCGGTCGAAAATTTCAAGATTCTCGCGATTCTTTGCCTGATGGAATTTGCCGTCGCAATAGCAGATCGCGCCCCAATCATTTTGAGTGGCGGTCCTGGCTTTCCGGAGAGTCGTCGCCACAATCTGGAAGGGAAAGTCTTTGACAGCTTTCGTGATCATTTGTTTGAAGCCTTCCACTTCGAATGTGGAGTGATCCGCGTCCATTCCCGGCACGTCATAACCCAGCGCTGCCGAGAAGTCCTCTTCATTGCCCAGCATGACGTCCACGAAGGGCGCAATGCGGCGGTTCACATCCTGCGCCTGTTTCTTCCCGCCGTGAGACTTCCACAACGAAGCGCGATAATTCAAGTCATACGAAACGACCGTGCCATGCCGCCTCGCTGCTTGCATGGCTTCCAACGTAACCTCCGGGGTCGTCTCCGAAAGCGCGCAAAAAATCCCGCCCGTATGAAACCACCGCGCACCTTGTTTTCCAAAAATCTGGTCCCAATCGATCTCTCCCGGCTTCAACTGCGAGACGGCAGTGTGCCCGCGATCGTAGCTTCCGAGCGCGGCACGCACGCCGAATCCGCGCTCTGTAAAATTGAGCCCGTTGCGCGCCGTTCGGCCCACGCCATCGTGTTCCACCCAGCGCACCAGCGATTGGTCCACTCCGCCCTGGTAAATGAGATCCTGAAGCAGCTTTCCCACCGGATCATCTGTAAACGCGGTGACCACCGCTGTGTCCAACCCGAAGCAGCGCTTTAGCCCGCGCGCCACGTTGTATTCCCCGCCCCCTTCGCACACCTCAAAAGATCGCGCCGTTGAAATCCGCCGCTCGCCCGGGTCGAAGCGCACCATGACCTCGCCCAAACTGATCAGGTCCCACCGGCACTCTTTCTTCGGCTTGATCGTCAACCCCATGCACTCACCTCGACCGCCTCTTCAAAATGAAAACTTTCGCCCCCTACAATCTCACGAATTACACAGAATGATTCCAGATTCACATTTGAGCTTGTCAAACAAGGCCGGCTGGCTCTAGCCGGGGAGTCAGAACGTGAATCATGGCAAGAGCCACCAAATACGCGGAGCCGGCAATGAAAAACGGAATCCTGTAGCTCCCGGTCCACTGTAAAACATAGCCAACGATGTCAGCGATGAGCATCCCGCCAACTGCGCCCGCCATTCCAGCTATCCCCATGACGGAGGCCACCGCCCGTTTCGGAAACAAATCCGAAGTCAAAGTGTAAAGATTTGCGGAGAAGCCTTGATGCCCCGCAGCAGCGAGACCAATCAGCAGGACTGCCTGCCACAAGCCGGACACGCGATAGGCAAACACGATGGGCACGATGCCGATTGCGCACACGAGCATGGCCATCTTGCGCCCCGCGTTTACGGAAACTCCCCGCTGGATCAAAAAGGACGAGAACCACCCTCCGGCAACGCTGCCAATATCGGAAATCACATAAATCACGATGATCGGAGGACCCAATTGCGCCAGGTGCACCCCGTGCTGGCGTTCGAGAAAATCGGGCACCCAAAAAAGATAGAACCACCAGATCGGGTCGGTCAGGAATTTTCCGCAAGCAATTGCCCACGTCTGCCGGTACGGCAGCAGGCGCAGCCACTTGATCTTCTCGGTAGGCTGCGGAGTGTCGCCCTGGATGTATTCGAGCTCGGCTTTGGAACAGCGCGGGTGGTCTTCTGGTTTCTGATACAGCAAGAGCCACAATGCCAGCCAGGCGAAACCGAGCGAACCGATAATCACGAAAGCCCAGCGCCAGCCAAAATGGTGCGTGATCCACGGAACGGACAGCCCTGCGAGAATTACGCCCACATTCGTCCCGGCATTGAAAATTCCTGTGGCGAGCGCCCGTTCCTTCGCGGGAAACCATTCGGCAACAGCTTTTATGCTGGCGGGAAAAATCCCCGATTCGCCGAAGCCAAGCGCGACCCGCGCGAGGAAGAAACTGGAGAGCGAACTCCCCACGGCGTGAGCCATGGAAGCGAGGCTCCAAAACACCATGACGATGGCATAACCGAGCCGCGTACCGACACGGTCGATAAATCTGCCTACAGCGAGCATGCCAACCGCGTAAGCCGCTTGAAATGCAATTACGATGTGGCTGTAGTCGATCTCGCTCCAACCGAGATCATGTTGCAGAGTGGTCTTCAGTGCGGAGAGCACCCAGCGATCCATGTAGTTCTTTGTTGTGCCGAGCAGCAGGAGGACACAAATCACCCAGCGAAAATAGCCGGGGCGCGAGAGGCCGGATGTTGCAGTTGGCTGCACGGAGTCCATGGTTTAGAGGGAAGCTGCTTTCTACCAACTGTGCATCGTTCCGTCGAGTTTGCGATTCACAGGCAGGTAGGTCCGCTGATAGGGATACTTGGAAGCAAGAGATTCATCGATATCCGCGCCGAGACCCGGCGCATCGCCAGGATGCATCATTCCCCCGGAAAAACTGTACGAATGGGGAAAGACGCGATCGGTGTCCTCCGAATGCCGCATATATTCCTGGATGCCAAAATTGTGAACGCTCAAATCGAAATGCAGCGCGGCAGCCATGCACACGGGACTCATGTCGGTGGCTCCATGACATCCGGTTCGCACTTGATAAAGTTCTGCCAGGCTCGCAATTTTCCTCAAATGTGAAATCCCCCCGGCGTGCACCACAGCGGCCCGGATGTAGTCGATGAGCTGCTCCTGGATGAGTTGCTGGCAATCGTAGATCGAATTGAAAACTTCGCCGATCGCTATAGGCGTAGTGGTGTGCCGCCTGATAAGGCGCAGACTTTCCTGCAGCTCTGCTGGAACAGGATCCTCGAGCCAGAACAGGTGAAAAGGTTCGAGGCTCTTGCCCAGCCGTGCCGCTTCGATCGGCGTTAGCCGGTGATGCGCATCGTGCAGCAAGGGAAGATCTTCGCCAAATTCCTTCCGTAGCCGCGCGAATAACTGCGGAACGAAATTCAAGTACAGTTCCGAACTCCAGGCCTCTTCATGCGGTGCATCTTTTTCTGCAGGCTCATAGTACATTTTGCCGCGGCCAACGCCATAAACGCTTTGCAACCCGGGAATGCCGCTTTGCGCGCGAATCGCCTTGTATCCGAGCTTTTGGTAGTGAGCGACGGCCTGAACGGTTTCCTCGATGTCTGACCCGCTGGCGTGCCCATAAACAAGAACGCCTTCGCGCGAAGCCCCTCCCAATAACTGATAGACGGGCACATTCAGCGCCTTGCCCTTGATGTCCCAAAGCGCGGTATCCACCGCCGCGATCGAACACATGGTAATCGGGCCGCGGCGCCAGTACGCGCCCTTATAAAGGTATTGCCAGATGTCCTCGATCCGCCGCGCATCGCGCCCGATCAGCAGCGGAATGACGTGGTCGGAGAGATAGCTGGCGACCGCAAGTTCCCGGCCGTTCAGCGTCGCATCCCCGAGGCCGTAAATCCCGTCTTCGGTCGTAACTTTCAGCGTTACGAAATTCCGCCCCGGACTGCAAACAATCACTTTGGCTTCGGTGATTCGCATTTGTGCTTTATATCCCTTGTCGTCCTATTTTCAAAATCGCCATCGCCGCGATCTTCACCGCATCCCGTTCCTTAGCTTGTGGCGGATTTTAGCGGCCCGCAGCCCTCCAGTCGCTTACCGCCTCTCGCGAAGCCGGGAGCGTAACTGAGAGTAGTGCTCGCCGCAAGCGCTTCTCTCCAACGCCGAATGCGGCACGTACGTTCTCCCTAACCTGCCACCAGAGCGGCCTTGTCATCCTTCAGCGGCGATAGTGCTTGCCGCAACCGGATTTTGACTGCGCTTATTGTGCCGGCCACTCCCCGCATCATTTGGAAAAAACCCCAAACCCAACTATTCTTCTCTTCTTACTGATCTCTGATCTCTGATCACATCCCATGCCCTACCACATCGGCCTCATTGGCGGCGGCAACATCACCGAGACCCACGCTCGCGCTGCCCGCGCCATCCCCGGAGTCGAAATCTCAGCCATCCACGGAACCAACGCCGAAAAAACCTCACGTCTCTGCCGTGAACACGGCGGCACGCCTTATCAAAACTTCGACGCCTTCTTAAAACACCGCCCCATGGATCTCGTGATCATCGGCAGTCCCTCCGGCCTCCACGCCGCGCAGGGCATCGCCGCCGCTCGCCACGGCCTCCACGTTCTCGCGGAAAAACCGATCGAAATCAGCACCGCGCGCGCCGACGCCCTTATCGACGCCGCAAAACAATCCCGTGTCCAGCTTGGCGTGATTTTTCAGGACCGCAGGAAGCCGCACATCCGCCAGCTCAAGACCTGGCTTGATCAAGGCCTCCTCGGCAAGCTTTTATTCGTTGACGCTCGCGTGAAGTGGTATCGCCCGCCCGAGTATTACTCCAATTCGCGCTGGCGCGGCACGCTGGCTCTCGACGGCGGCGGCGCCCTCATCAACCAGGGCGTTCATACCGTTGATCTGCTTCTCTGGCTGCTCGGCGATGTCGTTCGCGTGCAGGCCCGCACCGCCACTCTGCTTCACAAAATCGAAGCCGAAGACACCGCCGCCGCCATCCTCGAATTTGCCAGCGGCGCCTTGGGCGTCTTTCACGCCACCACTGCCGCTTATCCCGGTTATCCCCGCCGCGTCGAAATCACCGGCACCGAAGGCACCGTCATCCTCGAACACGATCGCATCATCGCCGCCAATCTTCGCAACGCGCCCGCCACCCTCGACTCCGCCGCTCTCGACGAAAACCAGAGCGCCTCCACCGCCGCCGTCACCGATTTCCGCGGCCACCAGGCCGTCCTCGAGGATTTCCTCCAAGCCATCCAGCAAAATCGCGCTCCCGCCTGCGATGGCCTAGAAGGCCGCCGCAGCCTCGCCCTCATCGAAGCCATCTACCGCGCCGCGAAAGTCCCCGATCGCGTCGATCGATCACCTCAGTAACTTGCCGGCGAGCCAGTAATCGACACTGAACTTTCCCGGGCCAGAGCAGATCAGCCAGATAAAGAAGAGCACGTACAGGACTTCCGGAAGGTAGAGTAAATCGTCGAGCCAGCTAAGAGGCGAAAGTCCCTTAGGCAAGGTGGAAAGCGCGCTGGTCAGGGTGGCGACAATCATATCGATCAATAAAGCCACACAGGCCGGGCTCGAAAGAAACCCCACGGCCACCAAGGATCCGCCAATGAACTCGACACTCGACACGAAATAAGCCATCTGGCGCGGAAACGGGACTTTGGCCTTGACAAGCGTATCGTAAACAGGTTTCGTGCCGCCGGCGGCAAACAATTTGTTTGCCCCGGAGATGGCGAAGAACAGCCCGATCGAAACGCGTACCAGCAGGATGGCATATTGTTCCAAATCACTGCTACCCACCAGCGCAAAGTGGACCAACCGCTTCCAATCCATCTCTTGTCCCTCCATCGGAGGATGTGCCGTGACGATACCCCATATCACAAAGTTCGATTTTTCAAGACTTAGCCGGTCTCTGCCGACAATCTCTGTTCTCGGCAATTCTGCTCCATACCACAAATGGCGGTGTCGTCAGCGAATTCTCGCGCTTCTCGATTATGTGTCCATCCGTTCGACCCATTGAGCGCGCGATGCGGGAGCCAGGAAAGGATCCGCAAAGTACTGTGTTTCCCGCGCAACCTTGTCGTCCCTGAACTCCATGATGCTCACGGTGTAGGACGGCTTGCCGTCATAGGTCAGGATGAATTCGGTGACCCAAAGATCGCCGCCGCCGATGATTCGTCGGATAGAAAACCGCTTTTTGTTCGGCTGGCTGGCACGTTGGCCCCGTATGTTGCGTCGGCCGCGGGTTCGCTCGCCTGACTGCGGGTATTCCAGCACCGCGTCCTCGTGATAGATGCGGTGCTCCGTTTCAAAATCGTTGGCATCCGACGCCGCCCAATGCTGATCCAGTGCCGCGCGGATCTCTTGATCTCGCGCTCCAGAATACTGCTCCTTCTTTTGTTGACCGTTCATCTTGAGCCTCCAATTTCAATCGATGGTTCCGAAGGTATTGATTGCTGCTTCGACAGCATAGGCAGCAGTTTGCTGAATGCCGATATCGCCATCGAGGAAGACCAGGCTGCCTCAGGTAGTCAGCCTTCGATTGGCGCCGCGAGACGTTGCTGCGACACTATAACCTTGTTCCAGAAACGCTTCGACTAAGCCCGTGCCAATACCACCCGCTGCTCCGGTTATGATTGCTGTTTGTTTTTGTTTGCCCGACATACATAAACCTTTCGTTTAAAGGTGCGAACGCCAGCTTCATTCTGCCCGACGCGCCGCGCCCCCTTCGTGTGAACGGCTGACCACTCTTCTTGAATAAAAAAGAAGCGCGAAAGGACGATTTCCTAAGTCAGACGTACATCAAATAGTGACAGCCAATACTGAAGGGATTGCAGGGTAAAACCGCAAAGAATGAGCCCAATGCCGAATACGCCTAATCGTCGCTCCTGGAGATTGTCGGCGTAATATTCGATGTAAGGATTCACCGTAATTCCCACGCCGGTGACAATGCCTGTCACCAGGCCCACGCGAATCGCAAATAGCCAGGCGTGCTCCACATGATGGATGAACGCGCTACAGATTAGCGCTGTGGCCGTGTAGCCGACGGTACGCAACACCGTTCCCCAAAACTGACGACGCGTAAGCCGTGGACGCCGAGACGCTGCATATTCGGCCGCAGGACGCATTCCTCGAGAGTAGGCAAGGATTTGGCCGGCGGTGACCAGAATGGCAAACGCAATGGCGAATCCGAAGCCCACCATCGGATACAGTCCGGCTCCGAAAGCAAACCCTCGAGCAGCGGCAAACAGTCCTTCCCAAGGCAATGAGTAATGATCCAGCCCACGAGATGCCCGGCTGAATTCAATCGACAGGGTAATACCGCTGGCCAAACCGGAAGCCAGCCCAAAGAAGAGACCCAGGCCAAGTCCATAGCCGATGCCGAAGACAACGGCGTACGTTACGGCACGGGTAAGCAGGCGCAACGGACCGTGTTGTCCTCCCAACAGGTCGTACGCTAGATAGAGACTACCCAGCACATCAAGACAGGTACCCGCAATACTAACGACCGCGACGGTGTGGTGGTCCACGCAATGATTGTAGACCTAAAATCTCGGCGACCGGAATTTGTCCGGTAACCGCCCGTTTGAGGCCCTTTCTGTTTGGCGAACAATCCAACACCGCGCACAAACCGTAGAAGTGACGCCACTCCTGCTGTTCTTTCCTTCGAGCGGCTGCCGCTCATACACGTGAAATCGGACATTTGCCTTTGAGGATCGGGCCGATTTCACCTGTACGGTAACCGCGTTCTATATAAGGGGATGTCAAGAAAAAAAAGTCCTCCCGTGACTGGAGGGAGCAAAGAAATTCCTTCTGAAATCCAGCCCGTGTATTGAAGTGAGGATCCGCGATTGTTCCGTTTCTCCAGACTCATCTCGTTGGCGTGACGACGTCGTTCGACTTGTGACGCAACAAGCAGTGCGGTTGTCAGGTGGCAACCATGGTTCTATCTGAGGCTCGAGGCCTATAGCTTTTTCTGGTTGTCCGAGGGGGCATCAATAATGTTGGGGATTGGGGCTGTGTCAAAGCATAGCGACGATGACAGGTCGCCAATCGATTTGTATGTGCCACGCAGTCGCCATCGACCCGGCGTATTGAGTTGTGGAAAGTTATCAGGGTCTAGAGCGATAACAGTGCCGTAGAAATTCCCCGGCGAGAGGGTTGTCCAATGGTAGAGCAATCTTGTTGCAAAACCTTCCTTGGCGGTGAAGACGCAGTCGGAAGCGCAGCCGTGTCCTACTTGAGGCTTGGGCAGCGGTCCTAATTCGAGCCGCAACGATAACGGCGAAACCGCACATAAATCATAAATGGCCTTCTTAATGAAGAAAGTCTTCGAGCTGACATTCCAAATTTCAACTCGGACCTCAAGAACCTCACCGGCTTTGATGGACTTTTTCTTCGGAATTAGCCTGACCTCGATTTGTTTGCCCTGAATGTCTTGTGTTCGGGTGTTTCCGAGCGCGAAGGGTTCGTGGATTTCGGTATCGCGGGGTTCGATATGCTCCTGCTCGATAGGTGGCTCGACTGGGTCACCAATATAAGCAACTGGGGGAAGAGCCTCAAGACTGACTTCAAATTTTCTGTCCTCTGCTGCGGAGGCTTCGATATAGCGGATGACTACGGACTTAAAGCGCGAGGCCGTTACTTTGACCTCATATTTTCCGGGTTTCAGCTCAGCCAAAGCCCGACCCGTCTTGTCCGTTCGTTTAACCTCGCGGTTCGCGGTGCCTTGCTCAACAAAACGTACTTTCGCATCTTCAACCGCAGCACCCGAAATATCAGTCACTCGAATTGCGACGATTGCGTTTTTGGCGTCCTCTTGGGCGAAAGGAACCTGACCAATACGCAGCAAGACCAAAAGACCTAAGGCAGTGCGAGCAAACTGGAAGCCCATAGCGTTGGACCTACCAACATCGACTCTGGCCGTCTATCCTACATCAGCTCAGATGCCTGGTTAGCACGCCTTACCGGACCACTGCCCAGGCTGGCTTGGTGGGCGATTTCACTTCTCCGATAACCGCTGCCAGCTCAACCGGTCGCTGCAACACCATCCAATGCGTTGATTTGGCAATGCTTCCTCGGAAGAACCCATCTGTTTGGCTGTACTCGGTCAAGACCTAGCCAGCGTAGTGTTCCGGCTGATCTAACCTAGCCAGCGATTTTAGCTTTTGTTTTCAATACAAGGTGGGTTCGAGCTGAGTGTTGCGTCGACCCATTGAGACCACCGCGTTTATCAGGCGCTTCGGAGTTAGCGCTCTGTCGCCCCGGCATTCCGACCCGAAAAGTGAACTCGCAGTTTGTAATTCACACTGAACAAAGGAAGATGTATCGTTGCGGGAAGGAGGTTATTTCGAATTTTTTATGAAGGCGTCCACAATTCAGGTCACCATCGCATTGGGAGTTGTCCTTTCTCTGTCTGGCTGCGGCGGAGGAGGCACCCCAGCTGGCTCCAGCCCCCCTCCTCCCCCTCCTCCGAGCGGCGCCCACGAGTGGACTTGGATCAGCGGAGCGGATGCCGACTTGCCTACGGATAACTCGGATCCCGTTTACGGCGTGCAGGACGTGGCTTCTCCCACCAACGTTCCCGGCGGGCGGAACTCGGCTATGAGTTGGACGGATGCGAGTGGAAATTTCTGGCTCTTCGGGGGCTTTGGTCTGGATGCCAATGCTACCTTCAGCGCCTTAAATGATCTTTGGGAGTTCAGTCCTTCAAGCAGCGAATGGACATGGGTCAGCGGAAGCAGTACCGCTGGAACAAATTACAATGCGCAATATACAGTTTACGGTCAGCAAGGCGTCTATGGAGTTTTAGGCGCGCCATCTGCTTCCAACGTCCCCGGCGGGCGAGCAAACGCCGTCAGCTGGGTTGATGCGGGCGGTAATCTGTGGCTGTTCGGTGGCTTGGCTTTCGATTCGGCCGGCACATTTGGTTACATGAACGATCTATGGAAATTCGATCCCGGCAGCAAGCAGTGGACCTGGGTGAGTGGAAGCAATACGGTGCAGGGAGCACAAACTGCTGTATTCGGGACACAAGGAGTCGCAGCACCGAGTAACGTACCACTTGGTGTTACTGGTGCCACAGGATGGATAGACAAGGCTGGCAATTTGTGGCTGTTCGGTGGCGTCGCATATGTTCAGGGATACGGATGGTATAACAACCTTTGGGAATTCGCTCCTAGTACAGGGCAATGGAAATGGGTCAGCGGAGGTGGGTCCAACCCCAACCAGCCTGGTAATTATGGAACTATTGGAGTGCCGTCCGCGAGCAATGTTCCCGACGGAAGGGAAGGAACGGTGAGTTGGATAGATTCAAGGGGATTTCTCTGGCTATTCGGCGGCAACGACGGGAAGGGGTCCGGACCTGGCGATCTCAATGATCTATGGAACTTCAATCCCACATCTGGCGAATGGACGTGGATCAGCGGGAGCAACGGTCCGGCAGCGGGATTACCCGGCCAATATGGAATGAAGGCGGTGGCGTCTAGTTCAAATGTGCCCGGGGGCCGGATGAGCGCAGCCAGTTGGATCGACAGTAGTGGCAAACTTTGGCTCTTCGGTGGTTACGGTTATGACTCTACATTGTCGAGCGCAGGAGGCGTTACGTTGAACGACCTCTGGGAATTTGATCCTTCGACCAATGAATGGATGTGGATCAACGGGAGTAATATCGGAAATCAGCCCGGAACCTATGGCACGAAGGGGACGCCCGCTCCCGGCAGTGTACCGGGAGGGCGTTACAACTCTTCTTCGTGGATGGACAGCAGTGGAAATTTCTGGATTTTTGCAGGTTGGGGTTACGACAATATCCCAGTCCAGGCAGGATCGACTATCCTGAACGATTTATGGCGCTACGATCCGCGCTAACCGGTTGAGTTACTCCCCCCACATAGCTCCTAACCCGCGCCAGACTATCGCAAATCGGATTCAGGTCGGTTCAACGGGCAACTCGCAAGTAATTTCACTTGCCTGGTAAGTCGCCTTACCGGAGATGTAAAGTAAAACTTCATTTGTCCGGTTAGCGCTGTTTATCAGGCATGTAGATTACGTCCAGATGTTCTGTCATCCACCGGCAATGCCGCGCGTCAGCCGGCCGCACCTTTTATCCGTCGACTAGGGATCGCGATTCAATCTTCCGAAGATACATTCAGGTATCTGCGCGAGCCCACTTTGCTTTGAGTCGGCGTTGCCTACAGTGTCTTCAAGAACGCGACGAGATCGTCCTTGTCCTGCTGGGAAAGGTGAAGAGTAAAGCGCGTGTCGTAGAAGTTTACCGCGTCTATCAGTGTGGCAGCTGAGCCATTATGGAAATAGGGCGCGCGACCTGCAAGCCCGCGCAGGATTGGTCCTTTAATCTTGCCCACATGGTCGAACCGGCCATCAATCAAAGCCTGGCCGAGGTCGGTAGTAGTTTTGCAGTTATTGGTAGGCAGACCTGTAGTCGCGACCTTTTTGCACACCGTGATTTCCGGCAAGTACCTCACGTCGAGGCCTCCCAGATTGACGGAGGGATTGCTCGGGCTGGGGTCGCCGGTGCCGATGTTCAGGGGCGTGGGAAAGGAGTGGTTGCCGACGTTCGGAGTGTCGTGACAAGTGCCACAGGTTCCCAGGAGCGATGGAATGCCGCCGGCGACCAAGCCTCCAGCTGCTACATCGTCGTTGATGCCGGCAACGCCGGAGATGGGAATTTGCAGTGTGTTGAAAAGCAACTCGCCGCGGGCAATGGAGCGACGTGCGGCGCTACGCCCATCATGTTCATCATCTTCGCGGTACTCGTTCTGCGCCCATTTGTCGTAGAGGTTGAAGATGTTGGAGGTAAACTGGCCGTCGCCCGGGCTCACCAGCCCACCCGGCTGCTCAAAAGTGGGGACCAGAGGGTGGACGCTGGAGTTTATGCTGAGGAAGAAGGGTTGGGTAGCGAGAGAGATAGGCCCGCCGTTCGCGCTCCCTTCGTCCAGATCGCCAGCGTGGCGGTCGCGTATCTGGGCGGTAAAGATTTTCGTTTCGAAGTCTACAATCTGCTGCTGTTCCTCTGGGGTTGGATGCGTCCCGTCGCCTTGCGCATGAATGTTGGTGGCGTCCACCGACTGGTGCGCCAGGTCGCTTAGAAGCGAAGTCGGGTAATTGCTATAGAGGATCTTGGTGGTGCCGGTAGCCGGCGAAGATTCCCGCCCGTCAAACATCACCGCGCTCAAGAAGGGAAGGTTGGTGGTTGGCAGCGGCCGGCGGTACATCGAAATTACATCAGTTGCGTTGCATCCATATCGATTGTAGACACTGACGACCTGGTAGTCCGCGTTTGCGGGAACAGCTATTCCGATGCGGATTAAGCCCCGACTTAGCAATAGACTGTAGGCCTCACGCCGCTCCTCCATTGTGGAAACATCGGCTGTCGGGCAGTTCGCGCCGTCTACCGGGCGGAAAATAGGATCTGTGCCATGGGTCGTGTCAAATCGAAACTGAATATGAGGTGGAGTTACGGACCAAGCGTCGCTGGCTTGGTGACAAGTGACGCATCTGCGGCCGTTTGTCCCAAGATCCTGGAAAAAGGGATTGGTGGTAGTGTCCGTGGGGCCGCCAGGGTTAAAGTTCGCAAAACGCCCTTCGGGGTCAGAGAACTCCTGAAAACGGGGGACAAACAGATCGGAGCCTCTGCCGATCGCCAGCAACGTTCCGGCTCCAACCAGGATCACGATGCTTGTCAGGAAGGCAGGACGGTGGGAGCGAGCGAAGCTGCTCTTACTTGACGTAGAGTCAGACACACGAAGATTGAGTTGGTTGCACATAGGTCAAACAGTTCCTCCTCCGAGGGAAATGCCAGGACTGGGGCCCAAGCGGCTACGGGAGAGGAAGGCCACTTGACCTATAGTGCGTGGGACTACGGATTCGTTTCCGCCTCGCGACGATCACCTGGCCGGTTTCCACCCTGGTAACCGGGTTCTTGCCCTCTACTAATAACTGCGAAATTCCGAGGGAAAAAGGGTCAAGAATAAGCGAAACCGCGTGACCTGTCGGAATGCTGGGAGCGGCCGTAAGACATGTTCAGATGATCACAATGGCGCACGTGTGGAAACCATTTGTCCGGTAAGCGCTGCCAGCTCAACCGGTCGACGCAACACCATCCAATGCGTTGATTCGACAATGCTTCCCCGGAAGAACCCATCTGTTTGGCTGTACTCGGTCAAAACCTAGCCAGGGTAGTGTTCCGGCTGATCTAACCTAGGCAGAGATTTTAACTTTTGTTTTCAATGCAAGGTGGGTTCGAGCAGAGTGTTGCGTCGACCCATTGAGACCACCCGACTTACCAGGCACTTGAACCAAAACGTGATAAATTCGCCTCATGTCCTGCCGCCGAAACGAATCGAATCGGCCGAGTTCCAAGGAGGATTTATCGCTATGAGGTTTGGGCTCTGGCTCGTCGGTGTCGCATGGGTGGCTGCTTCGATGGGTGCGCAGCAGACACCTAAGCCCGCTTCCTTCGCCTGTCCGATATCGCAGCCGAATGGACCCGGGTAGTCATCTGGCTGCCCAGCCCTGGTTTGTCCGCTAAACAGAAACTATGCCTGAAGTCGTATTCGTTATGAGATCGAAGTTTATGGGGCGGGTGATCGGAATTGAACCCACTTCGAAACCTTCGTGAAAGGGTGGATCTACTCTGTTGCCTATTGAATGCAGGGAGTACTGCATCGCATTGGGCCAGGCGGCATCCGACCGCTCTGGGAGAACCACTGGAGAATCCCCTCGGCTTACTGCCTCCGGCGTCGGCCGTACGTGTTTGCATTTCCACCCAACCCAAACCGAGTTGAGGCGCGGCCGCTCGGGTTCGCTCACAGCCCCGTGTCTGCTTGAGCGAGCGTAGACTGGCTGGCGCAGCCGCCAGGCCCGTGAAGGGAAACTGCGTATTCTGCCTACCTCGGCAGTCAGTCAGTTGTTAGTCGACGAGTTCGCCTAAGGCGAGCCGCTCGCTGAAAAACTCGAGAGAGTCGCCCCTACTGCTTCGTCGGCGCGCGACGACTGTTTGCGGCCTGGATGCGACGAACCTCCTGCATCTCACGGGTCGCTTGCTCGATCTTGCCTTGCTTCCGGTGAATTCCTGCCAACGCGAGATAGGCCTTTCCCGCGAGCGAAGCGTCCTTCTCCACTTCAATGACGCGCAGCAATGCGTGCTCGGCCGCGCTTGGATCGGTGACGGCAGTAGCTCTACCCAGTGAATATAAAGTCTCCGGCATATCCGGGCGAAGCGAATCGGAAAGCCGCAGCTCCTCTGCGGCTTCCTTGAGCTTGCCCTGCTGTAACAAAGCATCGCCCAAGCGATAAGCAGCTTCGGCATTGCCGGGTTGCAGATTTGTTTCTACACGAAATTGCTCCTCGGCTTTTTCCCAGTCAGCGCTTGCCGCATAGACTTGTCCCAACTCAAGTCGCAGGCCGGGCAAATCGGGACGCAAGGCCAGTGCCATTTGATATTCCTTGACGGCCTCGGGGAACATCTTCATTACGAATAGATTCTGCCCCACAGCCTGATGTCCTCGCGCTGAATCTGGAAAAGCCGAAAGCAAGCGGTCCAAGGATTGTGCGGAAAGTGAAGTCCCGGCACGGCCTAGATAGTAGAGAAGATCGGGATCGTTCGGATTCTTCGCGAGAGCGAGTCGCAGATTCCCGACTGCCTCCGCAGGCTGGCCCGATTGCAGTTGGGCGATTCCCAGAGCGCCATATTCGTGAACTAGTTCCAGATGAGGGATGGCCTCGGCTGCGTAGCCTGCCGCGAGAAACGCATAGCCGAGGAACTGATGAGCGGGAAGAGAATCCGGATTCAATTCGGCGGCATGCTTCAAAGGAGGAATGGCCGCGGTGTAGTCCCCCTTTTTCATGTAGGCTTCGCCCAACCTGAGGAACACGATACCAGCGGATGGTGCCAGATCGGCGGCCTTGCGAAACGAAGCTATGGCCCGTTCGAGATCATGGCGCTGCTCTGCATCAAGGCCGGATTGCAGCAAGGTAAGGGCTTCGGCAGGCACGGGAGGCTCCGCCGACTGCATTTGCAACCACAAGAACGCCCATAGCAACGCATGTATCATGGCTGTTCCGATTCCTCGATGACTATGAATTGATCAGCCTTAACACCGTGCAGAACCTGATGGATGCCGGAGGGCCACCTGATCTCGATGTTCGCGATTTCAGCAGAACCAAGACCGAAATGCAATCGCTTGTCATTCGAAGAGAGGTAGCTGCCTGTGGCCGTGGCGAAGCGGACTTGACCATTGACCAGGACGCGGGCACCGTAACCATCGCGATTGCTCCGTATTCCGCGAAGCGTAATGGTCAGCCAGTGCAGTTTCCCGCCCCGGTTCAAATACAACTGTGGACGTTCGCCGAGAGATGTAGTGACCACGTCCATCCATCCGTCATTGTTCAAATCGCCGAATGCCGCTCCTCGTCCGGCTACGGGCATATCCGACCCTGAGTCGGCTCTCTCAAAATGTCCCTTGTGATTCAACGCGAGCAAGGGAGGTTCCCGATAGCGAAGTGAGTTGTCATACGTCTCCACATTGTCGAAGACATGGCCCTGAACTATGAAAGCGTCCTTCCATCCGTCGTTGTCAAAATCCTCCAGCCCAATTCCCCACCCCGAGGATCTCCCCGAGAGAACGCCAAACCCCGCTTCCAGTTCCTGCGCGCTAAACGACCCGCGACCGTCGTTATGATAAACGACGTAAGGCTCATGCGGGAGTTGGGTGATTAGAAGGTCGGGAAGGCCATCGTTATCGTAATCCTGAAAAACAACACCCATACCGGATGGCATTTTGCCGTTGGCCGTGAGTGCGGCACCTGAATCCAGACCACATTCGGTAAAAGTACCGTTCCCATTGTTGTGAAAAAGAAACTGCTCAGTGGCGTCGTTGGCGACAAAAATGTCGGTATGGCCATCACCATCGTAGTCGGCGAAGGCCACTCCCAGGCCATGGCCTTTCCTCGCGGCGATGCCGGAGGGCACGCTCACGTCCTCAAAGGTGCCATCTCCGCGGTTGTGGTACAAGATGCTCGTCGTGGCCGGAAAATCACCGGGCGGGCAATACGTGGGCGTTTCGAAGCCGCACGTTTTACTTTTCTCCACGCTCCAATCTAGATAGCGCGTAACAAACAAATCCAGCTTGCCGTCATTATCGTAATCCAGAAACCCCGCAGAGGCGGACCAACCGCCCGCCTCAACACCGGCCTTCGCAGTGACATCCGTAAACGTGCCGTCGCCGTTATTGTGATACAGAATATTTTTCCCGAAGTTCGTTACGTAGATGTCGGGAAAACCGTCGTTGTCGTAATCTCCGACCGCGACTCCCATCCCGTAGTTCGTATCACCGGCGTTTGCCAGGCCGGCGCGCTCGGTGACATCGGTGAAGGAGCCGTCCTTATTCTGACGATACAGGCGATTCCAGTAGGTGGGATCATGGCGATCGAAGCTGAATGGTCTGACCATGGGGTCTCGCACATGACCGCCATTCACAAAAAGGATGTCCAACAACCCGTCGTTGTTGTAATCCAGGAGCGCCACACCTCCGGGCATGGTCTCAATGAGATACTTGCGGGAGGTTGGCGAGTTACGAAGGATAAAGCTAACACCCTTTAAGGGGCTCACATGGAAAAAGGGGACGGGTTTGACCTTCGTGTCTGGACCGGCCAAACTTAGCGAAACGAATAGAGAGAGGAGGTCTCTTCTGGTGATTCGTAGCCCTGACAAACCGAAATCCTTTCCCCTTCGCTCCTGGTCGTGGATAGCGCAAAGCGCATTCCTGCATCATGTCGTCTGGACGGTCCGCCAGATCTCTCAGTTCGAATTGCGAATCGCTAGATCGTGGCCGTGAATCTCGTCATCGATCTCCAGCGTAAGTAAGTGTTTGGTCGCATCGATCGAAACCGCTGGAGCGTTCGGTTTGCCCTCCACACTGACATACGCGGCCGGGGAATCCCATCCGTACACCTCGAGATGAATTCGGTTCCACCATGGATGAAACGTACCCTGGTGCTCTCCGACATGGAGAGTAAGTCCGGTTGGTGTAATTTTGCACGAAAATTCGACGCGCAGAAATTCGCCACGCGTGTAAGCCAGGCTCTTGCCATCGTCCATATAGAGCGAGCCCCGGCAGTCTTTTCCGGGATACACGCGCAGAGTCAGCGCTCCTTGCGGCGTCTCCTCCGTGCTCTGTACCACCGGTTGCAGCGGCAGAATTGCACCTTCCCGGACATAGACGGGAAGCGTTTCCAGCACTGGCTGAATGAGCAAGTTGCCTGGGTTTGCATCCTTCTCTGCAGCTGGCTCTGCAGTTGGCGCCTGAATTTTCTCCCCAGTCCAATAATCGTACCAAACGTGCGGCGGCAGTCTTACGCGATACTTGTCCGGTTGCTCTGGGAACGGCGGAGGCGCGACCAATAAGTCGGGTCCGAAGAGGTACTCGTTGCCGACGTCCAAATCCATCGGGTGCAGATCTTTGGTGGCCTTGGGAAACTCGAGAAAGAGAGGCCGCACCACAGGCAAACCGGTGCGAGACATCTCTTCGACAGCGGTATAAAGATACGGCAGAAGACGATAGCGCTCTTCGATATAACGACGGCGAATGGCTTCTTGCTCGGGGCCGTGGACCCACACCTCCTTGTCGCCGGAGTCTTTATTGGCGTGGTTCCGATCGATGGGCTGAAAGGCACCAAGCTCTGTCCAACGCGTCAGCAATTCAGGTCCGGGTGTACCGATAAAGCCGCCGACATCAGCGCCGCAGAGGCCAAAGCCACTGATTCCCAGATTCAGAAGCATTGGAGTGGTCATGCGGAGATGATTCCAGGAGCTGGTGTCGTCGCCGGTCCAGGTGGCCGCGTAGCGCTGCCCACCCGCGTAAGTGGCGCGTGTCAGCACGAACGGCCTCAAATCCGGATTAAGCTTCAGCAAGCCTTCGTAGGTTGCGCGAGAATTCTCCATTCCATAGACATTGTGAATCTCCAGGTGAGTTGCCGTGCGTGACCGAAACCCAGGCTCATCGATGCGGTGTTCCGCATTGTCCGGCATCGTAAAATTGTCCGTGAGAAAAACAGATGGTTCGTTCATGTCGTTCCAAAATCCTGCGACGCCTTGGGACACGAAGCCGGTGTAGAGCTTGCCCCACCACTCCCTTGTTTTTTGCCGCGTAAAATCAGGAAAAACCGAGGGCCCCGGCCAGACCGTCCCAACGTATGTCGAGCCGTTCGCATTCTTCACGAAATGGTCCTCAGCCACTCCAGAATCGTAAGGCGTGTAACCTGCGCCGGGAATTTTGGCGATGTGCAAATCCGTGATGACCACGACATGAAACTTGTCGCGTTTTAGGTCGGACAACATTCGGTCAAAATGCGGGAAGCGCTCCGGGTCCACGGTAAACGGACGATGTTCTCTTTGGAAATCAATATCGAGATACAAGACGTCGGCGGGAATCCTGTCGGACCGCAACCGCGCTGCGATTTCGCGCACCCGTGTCTCCGTCTCGTAGCTAAAACGAGACTGCTGAAATCCAAGTGACCACAAGGGAGGTAGCGGCGGCAAACCAGTCACCGACGCGTAAGTACGAATGACTTGCTTCGGGTCCGGCCCGTAGAAGACGTAGTAGTCAATCGGGCCTGCTTGAGCGCCAAACGAATAAATGTTGTGTTCAACCCTGCCGAAATCGAAGCTGGTAGACCACGTATTGTCCAGAAAGAACCCGGCGGAACGGCCGCCGCGCATGGTCATAAAAAACGGAATGCTTTTGTAGATTGGATCCGTGGATTCCTGGAACAGGAAGGCATCGGTATTCCAAAGCCGAAACGATTGCCCGCGCCGATCCAATGGGCCCACTTCGTCGCCCAGGCCAAAGTAGTGCTCGTCCGGCGGCATTTTCTTGTAGACGCGATAGGTGTTTCCGTGAAACTCCACGGGCCATCCGGTCTCGTCTTCCTGCAACACGTTCCCTTCTAGATCGGAGACACTGAGGCGCAAAGTCCCCCGCTCGACCCGCACCCGCAGAGTCTTGGTGCGAAAACCAACGGCATCGGCGTCCGCCTCGGGAATCACTTCGACGGTTTGGTGCCGGACTTGCGCCGGGACAGCCCACGAAGCGTCTTCCGGCAATTCGCCCTTTGCCGACTCGCGCACTCGCAACAAGTCGTCACGCAATGCGTCGACTCGCAAAAGTATCTTCCCGGAGCGTGCTTCAATGCCGCCGGATAACACCCTGCTCGAATCAAGCTGCTCGCGCGATGAACTTCTTCCACTGGCCTGAATTGTGTCCAAGCCCTGTGAGCGGCTCATTTGGCTCGATTGAACGTACGAGAAGAGGACGAGGACCGCGACCCCACAGCGACTCAGCCACGCTTTAGTCGGAATTTTCGTTTTCATTTTTGTGTGCCGGCACCGCACCAGAAGTCATCCGGCTTTCGCTATCTCATTGCCTCGCTCAGACCTCGCCCAAGGCCGCTCATTCCCGAGAGCGCTGGAGCGAAAGCCTGGCAGGCTGCGAATCGTTCCTCGACTCCAAATCGTCGCCTGCCAGGCGCTCGCGCTCCCCGGGGTGAAGGGGGCATGCGGTTGGCACCAGACCTTAGAAGTAGAATTTCCCCGCGACTTGTACAGTTCGTTGCTGGTAGGCCGCGGTTATCCTCCCGAAATTACCGCTGCCTACGTCGCTCAGATTTGTGTCTGGTTGGAAGAAGTCCGGATGGTTGAGGGCGTTAAACATCTCGAAGCGGAATTGAAACTGCTTATGCTCCATGAAATTCCACCTCTTTTGTATGCCCATATCCCAGTTGAAGTACCTTGGCCCATGGAGATTCGAGAAAAACCTTGGAGCGTCTCCGAATGTAAATGCGGGGGGTTGCGAGAATGCCGCTGGATTAAGCCAGTTGCTGATGGATTGGTTTGCTGGTATCGGGTTCACTCCCGGAACCACATTGGGGCGCTGGTTGAAACCGAAACCGACATTATTGGATGCTGGTTGGATGGAAATAGGCAATCCTGACTGCGCCGTGAGGATCCCCGTCCACTGCCAGCCGCCCAGAACGGCATCCACGGGCCGGCTCCATCCCCCGCCAAACTGCTTCCCTTTGCCAAATGGCAATTCGTAGTTGTAAGTGGCCACGAACCTATGGGTGACATTGCTCGGATCAACCGAATAGTCGGCAGCAAGATTGTACGAATTCAGATTATTGGTTCCCGAGCCTGGGAATGCCCACCCGGAATTGCCCTGCACGTCGTCCATGAACTTGGAGAAGGTGTAGGAAAGGTTCAGGTCCAGGCCGGAATGCCAGCGGTGTGTAAATGTGGCTTCCAGCGCGTTGTAGCTCGAGGTGCCGACAGCAGGTTCCGGCTCGAACACGCTGCAGTATTCGGGAAATGGGGCCAGCGTTTGTGCCAAGATGACCGTCGGGTTGTTGAGACCGCAGCCGCTTGACGTTATATGACCAAAGAAGGGGTTGGGTACTTGAGCGAAGAGCGCATTCCCCATCGCCAAATCCCCTACTGGCATTAGCTGCCATTGCTCGCCAGTCGCAAGAACGCTTGTGCCATGATTCCCGACATAACTGACGTCCAGCAGATCGTTGGAGGTGAACGAGTATTGAACTCCGGCCATCCACTGCTCCACGTAAGGAGTTTTCCTGTTGTAGTTAGTTATGGTTGTCCCAAAGCCGACGTCCTGCAGTCCTCCCGCGGCATTGCCTGTAGGCAGCCGTTCGCCATTGGGGAATGCGCTGCCACAGGGGGCAAACACGCCCCCGTTCTCACAATTAACATTTGCGTTTCCGCTTAGAGTCGAGGCGGGGTTCAAGCCATTGTTGAGACTTGTGGTCCACGGCGTTGCTTGCGAAAATCCGTCGTTCGGTCCTTGGCCGTAGAAATTCGGCACATAAAAGATGCCGTAACCAGCACGGACCACAACCTTGTTGGCCGCTTGAATAGCGACAGAGACGCGAGGAGCCACATTAGTGTAGGGGGTTTTGTAAAGGCCGCTATTACCGGGTGAGTTAAAGGTAAGTGCGCCCGGATAAAAAGCACCCCCACCAACCTGTGTGCTTATGGGGTTCTCCGCAGTGAAGTCAAAATAATTCTGGGCATTGTGTCGTTCCGTTGGCGCGGTTTGGATTTCGTAGCGAAGACCCAAGTTGAAAGTGATCTTGGGCGTCACTTTCCAGCCATCCTGAACATACCAGCCGAGGAAGTGCTTATCCGTGGCCGGGAATGCCTGAAACGATGTGCAAAGGGCGCACGACGTGCCGTTGCTTCCACTACCCACTCCGACGAGAAAGGAAGCGAATCCGTTTCCGGTTCCCCCTGTCGGGTTATTCGGATCTGGCCCAGAGGTGGATGAGGTTTGGAAGTTCAGAGCCGTCTGACCGTAGTGCCCGCCGTCAATCCGAAGCCAAACATCCGTAAAGCCAAAAGCTAGCGCGTGCCTACCCTTTAATTTCGTGAAATCAACCGAGGTGGTCCAAAGCGTTTGCGGCGCGATGTAATTGTTATTCCCATCGTTTGCGCCAAGGCCAGCATAATTGCCACCACCGCTAAATGATATCTGCGGGAACGCCGGGGCAATCCCATCGATGAATGACGGGAATCCAAGAGCCGAGGCTTTGAATCCAAAACCCTGCCCAATCCCTCCCTCGACGTGGCGATTCACCCCGAAATTAAAGTTCATAGTAAACGTTGAGTTGAAAATGTGATTGATGCCAAGGTTAGTGCTGTACCGGTTGTTCGGGTTAAGCAGCCCTGGGCCTCCAGGATTGGAAGCTCCGAAGAAGGGCGGCGTGTTTGTTTTCGTCTGAAATTTCTGCGACCAGCGTCCGTAAATCCGGTTATTGTCATCTAAGTTGTAGTCCAAGCGGCCTGAGTATTCGTCGGAATGTTCTGGGGCGGCAGCGGTCGCCGTAAAATTGCTCGCCAGGCCGTTTCCAGGCGTGGGCCAATAATTGGCAGCTGCAATGCCCGAAGCAATCTTGTCCATATCTGCTTGCGGTATGATATTGCCGGGGAAAGGATCGCGTATGAATCCACTGCACGTTGCTCCGCCCACCCCTGCGGTGATTTGCCGCGTGCTGAACGGATTGTAAATTTGTCCGCTCAAGATCGGTCTTCCCAGACAGTCTGTCCCCACCGAGGTCGACCCCAGCAGCGCCGAGAAGTTTCCGGTCCTTTCCGCGGCGGTAGGCAACGTGTATACGCTGGTTTCCGGTGACGCCTGCCTCAGGCCTTCATAATAGGCAAAGAAATACAGTTTGTTTTTCAAGATCGGTCCGCCGATCGTTCCGCCATACTGGTTGCGATGGAACGCCGGCTGGGCGCCATTGTTGAAAAAGTATTTCGCGTCTAAATTACTGTTGGCGTAAAACTCATAAGCATCGCCGTGGAACTCGTTGGAACCGGACTTGGTTACAATGTTCACGACATTCCCGCTGCTCCAGCCATACTGGGCTGTAAATGCGTTGGTCTGGATTTTGAGTTCTTGCACGGCATCTACCGAGGGAACATAAATTACGCCTCCCCAATCGGCGCGCGTGTCCCAGGTTCCGTCCACCAAGTACTCCGCCGTGTCAAAGAAGGTACCGCCGAAATTCAGGAACGAGATATCCTGGTCAGCAGTTTGGGCGAGACCCGGGGCCCCCACAACCTGCTGTTCCGCAGTGTTGTTGACCGAGGAATTTATGAGCGTCAAACTGATTACGCTTCGAAAGTTCAAGGGGAGGTCTTGCGCGAATCTCGCGGATATATCCTCCGAGATATTGGCGTTCTCCGCATTCAGAAGTGGCGCTTGTGAAGTGATTTCGATTTTATCGGTTACCGCTCCGACGACCAAGCCGACATTCTGCTCGGCTGCCTGCCCGGCCACCAAAGTGATTCCTACTTGCTTGTAGTGCTTGAACCCCGGGGCCTCCACTTCGAGGACGTAGGCAGCAGGAGGTAGGAACGTAAAAGCATACAGGCCGGTGTCTTTGGTCGAATACGTCCGCGAAAACCCGATTTCAGGGCTCGTGAGAATTACCTTTGCGCCGTTGACAGACGCGCCTGCCGGATCAACCACACTTCCGCTCAGCGTGGCTGTGAATGCGCTGGACGACTGACCGTAGAGCGGTTTGCCGCTCAGAAGAAGAAGTGCCAAAAAGCCTACTATGAACTGCAGTTTCCAAGATCTTTGATTGAAAGACATACGCTATTCCCCCTTCGAGTACTAGCCAACGCCCAGACTCCACCCCGAATTGCAAGGACCGCCGTCGATATTCCTTCTTCTTTGAGGTGTTCGCTGCATTCCGAATTTTGTCCGGAAGCAACAGGACACAATCCAAAAGACTGGTGATACGTATAGGAAACTCGCATCAAGGTTGGCAAGGGTTTGCCGGTAAAGGAAAGGGGATAAGCAAGATAAGACCGGGAAGGGCGACTTATAGTCCACAGTTTCAACGGTTTGTGGCGGTACCTGAGCGACCGAAAAGAGCGCTCGGACTTCACGCTTTACGCCACCAGCTCCAAAGAACTCGCTGATTCCCACCTAAGACATTGCACGCGTTTTCAAACCGCTGTACTATCCCATCAACCAGATTCTCAAGTGCAGCAAGATTGAACGTACCCGTGCGCTGTTTCGCGGTGCCGAGGCGCCAGTCACCGGGGTCACGCGGCAGGGATAACATTGGTACCAGAACAGGCAACGGAAAACTGGACACCTTTCACCGAAGTCGAAAAGGGTGCCGTGCATCAACAACTTGAAAAGTTGCTCGCTTCACCTTTTTTCCATTCCAGCAAGAGGTATCCGAGCTTTTTGAGGTATGTTGTCGTTCGTGTTTTGGCTGGCGAAACCGACCAGCTTAAAGAGCGCATCCTCGGCGTGGAAGTCTTCGGCCGGCCGGCCGATTATGACACAAACACCGACCCCATTGTCCGGGTCACCGCGGCGGAAATCCGCAAACGAATAGAGCAATATTATCAGGACCCCAGCCACGGTCAGGAGATTCGGTTTATCCTGCCTTCAGGCTCCTACGCTCCACAGTTTTCGTTGCCCGGCCATCCTCTGGGGTTGGCGGCGCCGTCAGGAGAATTATCCGGAAATCCATTGGACACGGTAGTATTTCAACCTCCGGCGGCTCCCGGTTCGCTGCGCGTGAAGCGAGTTTCTTTAAAAGCCTGGGCGCCCCCGATTGCCGTTGTCCTTATAGCTGTCTTGATTGCTTCGACAGCCCTTTGGTATGTCTCCCGGCCTCCCCTCCTGAAAGTGTTTTGGGACCCGTTCGTGAAATCTCCCGAGCCAGTGCTTTTTTGTATCGCCGACCAAAATCAGTATTCCACGATTCGCCTGCGTGATGCCGCCGACCCTCAGCATGAAACCACGCTGTCCGACACCATGGTTGCCGTTATTATTGACGACGTAAGTCCTCTCGTTAATGTCGCCGGCATGCTTCGCACCTACGGACAAACGTATCGTGTACTCGGTGAGTCGACGACCAGTTTGACCGATCTCCGCCGCAGTCCTTCCGTATTCATAGGCGCCTTCGACAACAGTTGGACCTTGCGGTTAACCTCCCCTTTGCGCTTCCATTTTGCAAATAACCATGAGATGACCCAGTTTTGGATCGAAGACCGCGCCAATCCCGGGAAACGCGACTGGGTGTTGGATCGTGCCCAACAACAACAAACCGAAACCTACAAGGACTATGCAATCGTGGCACGCTTTGTCGATCCCAATACGGATCAATATGTGGTCGTGACCGCTGGCATCGGCCGGGGCGGTACGGTGGCTGCTGGTGAGTTTCTTGTGGACGCACATCGGATGAATGAAATGTTGAACCAGCTTCCCAGGGGTTGGGAACGAAAGAGTATTGAGATTGTTCTCGAAACTCAGGTGATTCAGGGTCGCTCCGGCCCGCCTCGCATCAGCGTCGTCCATGTCTGGTAAGCCGTTAACAATGGCACTCGCCAACCGGCCAGGACTACGACCAAGTACAGGAAAAAGCTCAGGCATCTATGGATCCCGCAAATCCTATCGGTGACGAATGCCATTGAAATCAGCGACATGCGGAAGGGAACTGGAGGCTGGGTTAAGAAGGCGACCGGGAAGTAACAATGTGACGTTTGAAGGGAAACCGCTGGATGGAGTTTTCGTTATGCACAGTCTCCATACTTCTTCCGGCCCGTGCGTTATCAAGTCTCAGAGACCGGTGGGCCATAACGCTGGCGCATGGTCTCACCCGTCTTACCGGGAAAGGAAATTTGCATCACAAAATACAGACAGACCAAGCTCAGGCGTAACCACATAACTCCACCCTCCCCGTTTCTAGGACCGCGAGAGATTTGTACCACACCGTCAGAAACATCGCTCCTGCTGAGTTGGAGTTGTGGAACCCAATGCCTGATAAACGACTAACCAGGCAAGTGGAATTACTTCCGAGTTGCCCGTCAACGGTGCATGATTGCTCCCAACCGCGACCAGATCGGCTGCTCGCGACTACCCAGGATTTGCCCGGTCGCCCGCATGGGGAATAGTATCCTCGTGCATCTACTAGCCTGATTTTTCGATTCCTACTCCACACTTTCTGCCGCTTCCGGTCACGTGATTCCCCTGCTTGGTTTGTCAGAATAATTGTTTTGAGTCCTAGAAAATAGCGCGGCGGCACGGCTTTCAATAGGTTTTGAACTAACCGCCGAAAGGCTGGAGGTGGAGCGTAGTCGCGGTAGGCTTCCACAACAGTCGGCGAAGATTCAGCAGTCCCTTTCGTTTCAACCATATCGTCGAATTATTGCACAGCACGATTCCGCCGTATCCTCTTGCCCGGAGAAATACTTTGCCGCAAGTCTAACTCTACTTGGACGCAGGCGGTACGTAAGTCCCGATTAGTTCTATAAAAGGGGAAGTCAAGAAAAAACACATCTCCTTCGGCCGGACTTTTTCTTGCTTCTCAGCCCACTTGATCGAGCGCGATTTGTTCTGACCTACCGCACCATGTGCTCGGTT